>ERZ778495.876-NODE-876-length-24113-cov-7.220550_pt1 | contig 24113 bp, 22 predicted proteins | sample MGYA00433100_ERZ778495 | MGnify/ENA primary metagenome ERZ778495 (study PRJEB29527, sample SAMN07138962) | mouse gut metagenome | material: feces | host: mouse | place: China:Nanjing | collected 2016-01-25 ...
TTCTCGATTCGTCCATTATGCGGGATATGCAGACCGTTGCCAAGAATATGGCATTATAGAGTTTTCGGTCATAAACGGCACACAAAGGACAGCACGTGGCATGTGGGTGCAATTGGCCTTATTTTGCATTCGGCCCGTCTAATCGGGGATTATTCAACTTAATCTTATCAGCTATGGAATGTAAAATGATCGAATCGGGAGCCTATGATGAATTGTGTTCTCTGCTCCATCGCGTCTGCGAGCGTGTGGAGTATCTCGGTTCGCTATGCTTACCTCACAAGCCCGACAAGTGACTGACTCAAGAAGAAGTCTGCAAGGCGCTGCACATTACCAAACGGGGCTTGCAATACTTTCGTCAGCAGGGCATCGTACCCTATACGGCGATCGGCAATAAAATCTTCATCAAGGAGGCGGACGTCCAACGTCTGCTGGCAGCCAACATGATTACCCCTAAAAAGTAATGGAAGATTTCATCACCCGCAACTCCGCCGAGTACGTCGAGTTGCGTAAGAAGGCTCTTCAGGCCTTGAAGTCGGTCAACCGTCTGATCGACGAGCACCGTCCGTCGATCTTCAACGAGGTGTATCTGACCGGCGAGGAGGTCCGGTGTATGTTCGGCATCAGCCGGCGCTCCTTGCAAACCTATCGGGACGAACGGATCATCCCCTACACAACCATCGGCGGAAAGTTTCTTTATCCGCAGTCGGCTTTGTTCGGAATTTTAGAACGAAACGTCAGAAAAGCATTGCGTTAAATGAAAGGACGGATAAAAATATCCGTCCTTTCATTGTACTAAGTCTTTCACTATTACATGTTCAGAGATATACAAATCTCGTTCTATGGTAAGGCCGAACGGTAATCGAAGTTTCTGTAAGTCTGAGAGCATCAGATACCCCCATTCCCACTCGGACAAATGGCAATAGCCGAACAGCCGCCAGTCATTCGCCGTGCCTATCTTTGCTGTCCGGAGGGCGGAAGAAAAAATTGTTCTGCAACCGCTGAATTGCCTTGTCTTCTATAAAGAGAATTGCTAACTTTGTTTTAAAACATAGTGGATTATGATGAACAGAATCATACTTATCGGCAACGGTTTCGACTTGGCGCACGGACTGCGAACGAGTTATGCTGATTTCATCGATTATTATTGGGAAGATTGGGGAAGATGGTTACAGTGTGGCTATTCAGGTAATGAATTAACGGATAACCTATGCTCTATCTCTCAGAAAGGAGAACAACACCCTTGGCATTGGCTTTTTCCTACAATAGATTTGCGGCGGCGCACAAATCTTTCACCTAAAGATGCTATTGAGATGGCTAAAAATAGCCCGGACGTAATTGCAATCAAAAAGAGCCCTTTTTTTGAAGATATAGATAAAGCTGTTGAAACAAAAGGTTGGGTTGACATAGAGAACGAATTTTATTGTTGGTTAAAGAAGATTTTCAAAAAGGACAATTGTGGATATGACAATCCCGTCCCTTTGAATGAAGAGTTGGAACTAATTAAGGGAAAGTTAATAGAATATCTTAAGCTCATAGCAGAAGAGCAGATTAAGCCAGGACTTGTAAAGGATTGTATTCGGCAAATTATCTACGAGCCATTTAACACCAATGATATACCAATTAGTGGACAGGAACAATTTCAACGATTTATAGAGGATAAATGGAATGATGCTACAAATGGAGACAATCAGAACAGACGAATTTCCGCTCAAAATTATGGCCATCGGTTTTCTGATCTCAAAATTGATGAGGATGAATATATAAAGAAAAATGATTTTTACTCACATAAAAATAATATCGAAGAAAAAGATCTTTACATGCCATCATATTTTCTTCGACCTGACCAAATCCTGTTCTTGAACTTCAACTACACCTCTACTGCTGATTTGTACCTTCCGAAAGGCTCCGAGTTCAAGGTCAACCATATTCATGGAGAGTTGGGTAATGACAAGAATCCGATCATCTTCGGTTATGGCGACGAGCTGGACGACGATTACAAGGAGATTTCCAAGTTGAACGATAACGATTATCTGAAGAATATCAAATCCATCCGTTATTTGGAGACGGATAATTACCGCAAACTGCTTTCGTTTATCGACTCGGCTCCGTTCCAAATCTACATCATGGGACATTCGTGCGGCAATTCTGACCGCACGCTGCTCAATACGCTTTTTGAGCATGAAAAATGCGTTTCAATCAAGCCGTTCTATTACGAAAAGCCGGATGGCACGGACAATTACATCGAAATTATCCAGAACATCTCGCGCAATTTCAACAACATGCAGCTAATGCGCGACCGCGTTGTGAATAAAACTTACTGCCGACCGCTCGTACCACAAGAGAAGTGATTATAACAAGTACGGCAACGATTGAATATCGTTGCTGTACTTGATTCAATCTATTGCTCCATGTCGTCCCACCCGGGTATGATGATCGTGTCTTGCACCTGCGCGCACCGTCGGATTTCGAGCTCTTCGTATTCGTAGACGTTGCAGGCCGCGAATGCGGAGGCGAATAACGCTGCGATGATCGCCACAAGGGCGATTCTGTTTCTCTTGTTTTTCATAGACGTCAGTCTTTTAACAGTTCCGTGATTTCGGGGTCGAGGTTGCCGCGATACTTCATGCGCTCGTCCATGCGGCAGGCTTCGAGGAAGTGCTCGCGCCCTTCATCCTTTTGTCCCAGCCGCGAGCAGGCAATGGCCCGCAGGTACTCCGTTACGGCGTCTTTGGGCAGCGCGGCGAGTAGTGTCAGAGCCCGTTCATTGTAATCAAGCGAGAGATGCGCCACAACCGTATTGCGGTCATTGTAGCTGTTCAGGGTGTACAATGCTTCCGCATATTTGCGTTTTTTCAACAGTTCCACGCCCCGCATGTATGCCGTATCCTGTTGCAACAAAGCGTCCACGAACGAGAGCATCGAAGTAACAATGTAGTCCAGCGTGTCGGAGGGCGGCAGTCGGTAGCTGCTGTCGTCGATGCCGAGGACCTTGCCTTCGAGCGTCACGGTCATGCGCTTCGAGGACTCGTCGGTCGGGACTTCTTCCGAGTAGTAGTAGGTCATCATGCCGCGACGTTCGACGACCGAATCCAGCCGCGCATCCTCCGGGTAGGGGAACTTCACGAAGCGATCGAACGCGGCCTCGCGTCCGAGGGTGTCGGGACGGAAACGTTCGACATAGGTTTCGTACTGCCAGTAGTCGCGTTGCTGCAAAAGCGAGAAGCGCCCGCCCCGAATTACGAGGTCTTCCAGCTCCATACGACCGTCGGGTTTGTGCAGCATGGGCGTAATGACCACGCTGCGGCTGCCTCCCAAAAGTTGCTTCGGGAGCGAGACGATGAAGTCGAGCACCACGCGCCCGTTGCGTTCGGGTACGGAGCGCATCTTCGCCGCGACGGTCACCTCTTCGATTTCGAGCGACATCACGCGCTCGCCATCCGCGAGCGTGTCGACCGGCGCGAGATAGAAGGTGTTGCTGTCGCGTTCGAGTTTCACGACTTGCGGGCAGTAGCCGGACTGCCGCTCCTGCCGCTCGGCGCGCGAGAGCCCCGGTGCCACCTGCCGCCGTTGGAGCGGTCCGGTGACCGAGCAGCCGAAGAGCAGGCACAGCGTGCCGATGATGAGGCCCGCCGAGAGAATCCGTTTCGTCTTCATGGCTAAAAGAGATAAGAGAACGACACACCCAGCTGGGAGGGGACGAGCGTCCAACGGCGGTAATGATAAATATACTCATCGTCCCAGTCCCCGACGGTCGGGTCGCGGCGCGTGTCGCGTGTGCGGAACAGCCCGATGCCAGCCTCCATGGCGACATTCCACCGTGTGGTGAGCATCCACGAGTAGCCGTAGCTCAAGCCGATGCCGAATGCCCGGCCATCGTAGCGGCGGGTGCGGTTGCCGAGGTCGTAGCCGACATACGAAAGGTGCGCACCGACGAAGTGGCCGACAAAGGATTCGTAGACCCAGTAGCGGCCGCCGACCTGTACTGCATGGAAGCGGGTCGAAAGATTTTCGGTTCGTATCGGATTCCAGTAGCCCGATACTTCGACTGTCCATTTGTCTGCAACGGATACTTCGGCCCCGAGGTCGAGGGTTGCGGTAAGGGCCGCGAGGGCGTTGGCCCGCACGGCGAAGATTTGTGCCGCGGCCCGGTGAGGGGTGCCCCACAGCGCGGCGAGCAGTGCGAATGATAAAATGAGTTGACGTTTCATGGTTATGCTTGTTATTCGGTAGTGGCTTTGTCGCGGACGAAGCAGGCGTACAGCGTGTCGGTGGCATATCGGCCTGAAAATGCAATCGGGCGTCGGTGGTCTGAAGCTCCTCCAGCTCGGGGTCGCGGTACCACCCGACGAACCGATAGCCCGGCGTGGGAAACGCCGTTAGTCTGCAGCCGGTATGCTCCATAAGAATGAAGCGGTCACAAATCCCGCCCAGCAGCGGCCGGTCGACGAGAGCGTTCTGCACTTTGAATGAACCTCGGGGCAACTGCTCCGTGCCGTCGTCGTGGACGCGCGCGTAGAGGACGTTGGCGAAGCGATGGGCGATGCGGAATGTCCGGCTGAACCCGCCCCCGTCGGATGCCGTAACCGTATAGACCAGGCGGGCGTTCGTTTCGTCGAAAATATCGGGACAGTAGTCCATTCCGCAGCGTGCGGCTCCGGCCTCCGGAACCGAAAATTCATGGGGGTATTGAACCGAAACCCCGTTCAGGCGGAGCGCGGTGGCATCCCCCTGCTCCACGTCGATGCGGAAGCGCAGGGGCAGGTCGTTGTTGCGGCCTTCGATTTCGAGGTGCAGCGCGCAGCCATCGTCCTGCATGCAGTATCCGTCGATCGCGGTCTTTTCCAGATCGTCCCATATGCGGAGGATGTAGGAGGATATGCGCGTGTCGACTTCATTGTCGCCTCGGATGGTAATGTCGAGGGTGTGGCTCGTGTTGGGCCGCACGTCGAAATTGTCCGTGTTGTTCTCACCCAGATAGATGCGATAGGCCAGCACCTTTTCGCCGCGTGTCGCGCGGATCAGGAGGCAGGAGGCATGTTCGGGGGCATTGTCACGGTTCTTCTGCCGCTGGTCGACAATGGCGGGATTCGTCCCCTGCGGGTTGGGCAGCAGATAGCAGAGACCCGATGCCTCGCGTCCGGAAAGCATCGTGCCGGGTGTGTCCGTATAGCCGTCGGCCGGGGGCATGTCGTCGTCGAAGAGACCGGCTGACTTCGGTACAGAGCAGATGCGTACTGAGTGCAGTTCGATATCGGCGGGCACGACGGCGATGTTGTAGGCTACTTTCGCAACCCGGCGCCGAAGTTCGAGCGGCGGGAGCGTAACGGTTTTTCCCTGCGAAGCGTGGATCGTCGTTTCGAGACGTCCCGCCATCGGCAGGTCGGCATAGTCGGAGGTGTAACTGACAGCACAGGCCGCCAGCTCTGCCGGCGAAAGGTCGCCCATGTCGCGGTGCATGTTGGCGACGGCGCAGAGCGTGTAGTCGCCCGGCGGGCACTCGAAACGCAGGGTCGCGGCGCTCTGGTAGCGATGCAGGACGGTATTCCCTGCCGTGTCGTAGAGGTAGAAGTTCAGATCGCGGATGTTGTTTTCATCCGTCGAACGGGTCGAGGCCGTCATGCGCTCGGGATGCACGGTCAGCCGGACAGTAAGCGGGGAAGAAGAACCGTACTCCTCCACGACTACGGAAGCACAACCCCAGCAACTGCACAAAGCCGCCAGCAGAATCAATATCAATAATCGGTTATTCATGGTTAAAGGATTTAATGGTCGACGGTACTGGATATTCGGTCGGGGGCATGTCGATAACCTGCCCGCACGTAGTCGGATCCTGCTGCAATGAACCGTTCAGGGAGGGGATGAACGGTTTGAAGTAGAGGTAGAGCGGCGTCGGCCCGTCCAACGGGTCGCAGCGATACGTCTCCTCGAACGAGACCTCCCCCTGATGACTGGGGGCTGTGCACCAGCAGTCGATGCGGTAGCCCGCGTCGGGTACGGCCCGGAGCGTCGCCGGCTCGCTCGTGCAATAGACGGTATCGTACACGGCCGAAAGTGTTTCATGTTCGACGATGGCCAGCGCATCCTCCGATTCGATATGCCCGCAGACGCTGCGCGGGCCGTTGTGCCAGGTGCGATATACCTGGAAAAGGTAGGCGAAAGCGTACTCGAACTCATATCGCCCGACTTCGCCGTACTTGTCCGAGACGGTCAGCGTAAACTTCAGCCGGGCATTGTCGCGCGTGAAGGTCTCGGGAAAGTAGACCGCCGCGCACTTCAGCGCGCCGGACGAAAGGTCGTATTGCAGGGGCGCGCCGGGGTGCCTGCCGTCGAACGTATAACACGCGGCATCGCCCTCGTCGAGCGTAAGGATGCCCCGCACCTGCATATCTTGGTAATGGCCGCTCAGCCGGACGCGCAACTCTCCGTGCAGGGGTTCGAGCATGAACCCGTCCTGCGGCACGCTGCGGGTCCTCATCGCCACGTCGAGGGCATACTGGCGCAGCCGCAGATCGTTGTCGCCGAGGATTCGGATGCGGAGCGTGTGTACGGTGTTAGGCCGGACGTTGAAGTCCGAGGTGTCGTTCTCGCCCAGATAGACGTAGTAGTCAAGGACCTTGCCGCCGCGCACGGCGCGGATATGCAGGCAGGAAGCATTGCCGGGCGCGTTGTCGGGATTCTTCTGCCCGGGTGCTGTGATCGACGAGCGCACGCCCTGGCAGTTGGGAAGCATGTAGAACGATCCCTGCGCGGAGGCTCCGTCCCCGTCAGCCGGCGCAAGCTCCCGGTCGAGAAAGACGCTCGGGCTGAACCCCTCGACAAAGGGTCGGTAATGGCCCGGCAGGCTCACCGCCCGCACGGCGCGGATTTCGATGTCGGCCACCGATTCGTCGACTTGGATGTCGTAGTCGACCCGCGCGACGGTGCGGCGGACCTCCAGCGGAGGCAGCTCCACCGTCCCGCCCCGAGCAGGAATCGTGATCTGCTGCACGGCGGTCATCATGAGGTCGTCGAACTCGGGACGGTCGGGCACCGCGAAGGTCTCCAGCATTTCGGCCGTGAAGTTCCGCATATCCGTATGGGCATTTGCTACAACGTAGAGCGTATAGTCGCCCGGCACGCACTCGAAGTGCAGGTGCGGCGTCGTGGAGTAGACCGCATGCGCGCCGCCGGGGCCGAAGAGCAGCAGGTTGATGTCGGAGATCGTATTCTCGTCCGGCGAGCGGGTGATGCGGTCGGGATTCTCGGGCGCGATGCGGACCTCGACCGTGACGGCTTCCTGCGAAGGACACTCCGGGAGCTCTTCATAGATGCAGCCGCCCAGCCCGCAGCAGAGCGTGAGGAGTGCGAATATCAAAAAACGGGATTTCATGGTTTCGGGATTTAGAAAAGAAGCCGCTCCGCCCGAAGACGGAAGCGGCGGATTGGTATGATGGGTTAGGCGCCGAGGTCGACAGTCTGCGCGACGGGCGTCTCCCAGTCGGCGATAGTGACCGACACGGCACACTCCTGCCCTGCGAGGCCCGTGAGGTTGGCCGAGATGCGGTAGTAGCCGTTGCGGAGAATCTCGCCCGCGGCCTTGCCCGAGAGTTCAACCGTGTAGGTCACCTCAGAGCGGTCGTCCGTGGTCGCGGCGTTGCCGTCCAGGTCGTAGGTGGCACTGATCTCCAACAGCACGCGGCTGCCGGCGGTCTGAGGTCCGTTCTCGTAGAGGTAGAACAGGCTGTTGAACGTCCCCGACGCGGCGGCGGGCGTCTGCGTATGGGTGAAGGTCATCGCGCCGGGCGAGGGCGCGGAACCGGCCATGACGAGCGACTGCGAGGCGGCTTTGGAGAGCTTGACGGAGCGGATGGTGAGCGTGCCGCCGTACTTCTGCGAAAACTCCGGGTCGATCGTCGTCTGAAGGGCGACCTTCGCGACGGTGCGCTTGAGGGTAATGCCTACGTTGGTCGTGGAGTTTACCGCACCGACCGTCAGCGTCTTCATGCCCGACATGACGAAGCCGCCCGGGCGCAGGGCCTTCGAGGAGACCTCGGCGAAGGTGCCGTTGTAATCGGCCGCGGACCGCTCGACGAGGGCCGTGAGGTCCGCGCGGCTCTGGACCGTGGAGGCGTCGAGGTTGGCTACGGCGCAGAAAGTGCAGGTCGCGCCGGCGACGGACTTGGGCAGCGAGAAGACGGCCGACCTGGCCGCCAACTCGGCGGAGGTGAAGTCGCGGCGGACGATCAGCCGACCACCGCTGTCGAAAGCGAAGACCGAGAGCGACGAGAGCGACTTCTCCCACACCTCGGCTGTGGCCGTCGTATCGAAGAACGCGCGGGTCGGGGCATCATCGGATTCGGTCAGCGCGACCGAGACCTGCGCGCCCTCCGTAGCGACGGGATTCGGCAGAATCGGGTCACTGTCTTTGTCGCAGGCAGTGAAGAGTGCGGCGGCCATAACCACCGCGGCAAAAAGGTGTTTTTTCATCGTTTTGAAAGAATTGATTAAAAGGAAGTTGGGCTATTCCATGATGCCGGCCTCGACTATCCACCGGCGGATTGCGCTCCGCAGCTCCTCTTTGAGCTGCCCGAACTCCGGCGTTGCGGCGAAATGGTCTCCGACGGGGTAATTCGAGAATATCGGAGCCAGAAACCGGAGCAAACGGATCGTCAAACCGTAACGTCGCCGCTTGTCTATCTGCGGATAGTCGGTTGCGAGAAGCAGGCTCACCGTATCGAACTTCGAGAACAGCCAGCCGCGAAACAGCTGTTCGTCGGCCTTGCGGAGTGCGATTTCGGCGGCACAGCCGTCCCGAATGCGATCGGCATAGGTCTCGTATGCGAGGTGGCTTCGTTTGGCAATCGTCGCTTCTCTGAACTGTCGGTGCGGATGCCGTTCGCGCAGAAACCGTTCGAGGCGCTGACGAAACCACGGTTCATCGCGTCGTTCCATTGCCGGACTGTATTAGCGTTTACGACCACGGCTCTGCTTCGGCTCCTCGCTCCGGGCCTGCTGGTTGTGCTGTTTCTGTTCCTGCTCCTGACGCCGCTGGTTGGAGAAGTCGAAGACGACGCCGTTGCTCTTCGGTTCGATGCGCAGTACGCAGGTGTAGGGCTTGCCGTTCTTGCCGAGAATCGGCTTTTCTTTCTCTTTCGAGCAGTCCAGACCGTCGGGACCCGTCAGCGCCGCGCGCTGGCGGTCGTCGAGCTGCTTGTCGAGCGACGCGGGGATGTAGGGCCGGTTGTACGCGTAGTCGGTCATCCGATACTCGCGGGAGAAGACGTCGAACTGCACCGTACCGGCATAGGTCAGGTCCGGGATGTTGCGGGCCTGGCAGCCCTCGACGCGGAACCGCCCGCCGGTCATGGCGATCTCTTTCTGCGCATCGGTCAAGCGCACGCCGTTGAAGTAGCCGATCTCTTTGACCTCGCGGTGCGGCACGGTGACGAAGCGGTTGGTCGCGCGGTTCAGACCCACGTGGCACCACTCCTTCTCGCCCGTGTGGGGATTCAGCTCGACGAGACGGTCGAGGGTTCGGCCCGCGGCGAGCGTCTCCCTGTCGCTGGTCGAGAAAGCGAGCTTGTACTCCTCCCGTTCGTATTCGGGACGGGCCAGCACGCTCTGAAGCCCGATCTGAACCTCGTTGTTTTTGTCCCGGTACGGGCTGAGGGCGAACTGCCCGACGACGGACATATTGCCCAGTTTGAAGTTCAGGTCGTGGATCTCTTTGGTCGGCAGCCCGAGCTTCATCGCCTCCAGCTCCTGCGGCGAGACGATGATGCCCATCTGCTGCAACTCCTGGAGGTGCAGGTCGGGCGTGTCGAACTTTACCTTGTCGAGCTGGTAGGACGTAACGGTATGCTCCCGCAGGGTTTTCAGACCCGCTTCGTCCTTCGGGTTGTTCGTCAGGTTGTGCAGCGCCTGCACGACCTCGCCGACCTTATCGGCCGCGACCCGCAGGAAGCGGAAATTCTCCTTGTCCTTCTGCGATTTGAAGCCGGCGATGAAGGCTGCGGCGGCCGGGCTGTCCTTGAGCTGGAAGAAAGCCGGGGCGTTCTCCGAAAGGGGCTGCGTCGTGATGACCCGATAATCGTTGCCCGAGTGCTTGAGGTCGGAGACGGCCTGCACGGCATGGTTGCTCTCGTCGTAGAGCAGCAGCGTCTCCTTGTACTTGGGATCGGCCTGTTCGGGCGCTTGTCCCGGAATCTGTTTTTCGTCTGACATAATAGAATTGTTTTAGTGGAACAATGGTTTATGCCGCGAATATAGATGGCTGCCAGCCAGCTCGTTTCTGCTGGCCGCTACGTGCCGTCAAGGGCCGTTCGACGATGAGGTAGAAACAAAAAATCCGACCTTGCGGGTCGGATTCGGATAAAAAAGATCGTGGAGGGTTTGCTCCACGACCACCATCTTTTTAGGATTTTTAGATTCTCCATCTTTCACTTACCAAAGTCCAAACCACTCTGATAAGTATAGCGGCTCATAAAGGGAGCCAAAGGCTCGCACAGACGTTTAGGAGAATCCCAACGACTGTTCAGCCTCAATTTTTAATGAAATTTTTCATAAAAAATTAAATTTGAATTAAATGACGACGGGACCACTGGGTCACCGTCCAATCTTTTGTCTTTGGCCCAGTTGACCTTTCGGTCTGTAAGGCATTGCAAAGATACTGATTTATTTCTTCTTCGGCAAGAGCTTCGACAGCTCCGGGTCGGCTTCGATGCGCGCCATCTCCGTTGTGACGATCCGCTCCACATCGGTCTTGATGCGGTAGTAGTTCGCCTCGATGACCTCCTCCATGCAGTCCCGGCCGGCATTATCGACGAAAGAGGTCATCTCAGGGATCGGGACGTAGGCCGCCGTCTCGGCCTTGACTTTCGCGTTGTCGATTATGATTTCGGCGTGGAAAATCTTCTGCTCGATGCGCTCGTCGAAGTTATCCGACACGGCCCCGACGAACATGCCCTGCGTGAGGTTGGCGATCTTCGACGGCGGAATCAGTGCGTCGAGCTGGGTATTGGTCGAAGTCGTCACGCTGTCGTTCGATACGGAGTGCGACTGCCGCATCTGGACGATTTTGCCGAAGCGGTCGGAAAGCGTCTTCGAGGTTTCGCCTACGACCTGCCCCGAGAAGATGTTGCCGACCGTATTCTGAATTACTTTGGCCTCCTTGTCGCCGTAGTCGCGCTCCAGCTGCGAGAAGTCTTGAAAGCCCAGGCATACGGCGACCTTGTTCGAGCGCGCCGTGGCGATCAGATTGTCCAGGCCGCGGAAGTAGATGGTCGGCAGCTCGTCGATGATGATCGACGATTTGAGTTTGCCTTTCTTGTTGATCAGGCGCACGATGCGCGAGTTATACAGCCCCAGCGCCGCTGAATAGATGTTCTGCCGGTCCGGGTTGTTGCCCACGCAGAGAATCTTCGGCTGGGCAGGGTCGTTGATGTCGAGCGTGAAATCGTTGCCCGTCATGACCCAGTAGAGTTGGGGTGAAATCATGCGCGAGAGCGGGATTTTCGCACTTGCGATCTGTCCCTGCAACTGGTCCTGCGCGCCCCCTTTCCAAGCATCCATGAAGGGCGATAGGTAGTTCTCCAACTCGGGATAGGAGGTCAGAATCGGAAAGATTTTCTCGTAGGGCTTGTTCAGAAATTCGATGGCGTGGGGAAAGGTGCAATAGCGGCCGCCATCGTAGATTTTCAGATACCAGATAATCGCCGCCAGCAGGATGATCGGCGAGTCGACGAAGAAGTCGCCCTGCTTCTGAATCCACGTCTTGTTCAGGTTGAGCATGATCGTATAGGCCGATTCGTAGGCGTCGGATATGTCGGTCATCGCCTCGGGTGCTATCGGATTGCAGCGGTTGGATTTGCGCGGGTCGTCGAAGTTGATGACGCAGAACAGGGGCCTGACCTTGTAGGCATCCAGATGCCGGAGCAGGTGGTTGTAGGCGATCAGGGACAGGTCGTCGAACTTGAAATCGTAGATATACATCGAGAACCCTTTCTCGATATGTTGCTTGATATAATTGGTTACAACGGCATAGGATTTTCCCGAGCCGGGCGTGCCGAGCACCATCGTCGCACGGAATGGGTTGACGACGTTGATCCAGCCGCGGCGCCATTGTCCGCGGTAGTAGTATCGGGTCGGCAGATTGACCGAGTACTCATTGGAGAGGCAGCGGCTCTCCTGCTCGAAGTTCTCGTTCTCTTTGTTGAACGGGTCGTCGGCCAGTCGCTGCTTCATCAACCTGCCGAGCCAGACCTCGGCGGCCAGCAGGCACAAGTACCCGGCAACGAGCGTAAGGGAGTAGCTCCAAAACCGAATGCCGGAGCCGAAAGGCAGTAAGCGCAGAAAATCGTTGAAAAAGAAGAGGAGCAATCCAACAGCCCCGGCAACTGCAATAACTCTGCGGGAAATGTTCTCGTCGCGGACGCTTTTCGTGCCGTAGCAGCTCAGCGCAAGGAGTACGAATGCGCAGAGTTTGGTCGTGACGGAATAGGAAAACAAGGCGGTCGTGCGCTGGAAGTCAAGCAGGATTCGGTCGGCGACCGGAGCGGTCAGACCGTGCGCCGAAAACCACTCGTAACAGAACCAATAGACGTTCAAAAGGAGAAACAGACAGCTTACCGCACGTATGAACTGGATGATATTCTCCAGCGACCTCAAATCATCTTCCTGCTGCATGGCGTTTTTGCCGGCAAGGTAAGAATGACCGGGGCGAAACGGGACAGAGGGCCTCTTCGGGCCGTCAAGGGCCGTCCGCGTTACTTGACGCTCAATTCGAGCAAAGTCCGGCGGAGCGTGTCGACGATATTGGTGAGCTTGGTTTTACGGTTCAAAACGGCCCAGCGACAGGTCTCGGGATTCTTGAACTTGATGCCGCACAAAGTTTCCAACTCTTTTGTGAGTTCGGCAAAGGAGACCGGAGAACCATCGGGCAGACAGAAGAATCCGATGGCATGCAGCGGCGTGATGATTTCCATCAGATCGGTCGGTGTGTATTTTTTCGATAACCGGAACGGAGCATGGCGGGTTGCGGAACCTTCGCTCAATCCGGGATATTTGAGCTGAAGCAGAATAGCACGTTTCTCGAAATTCAAGATTGAACAGGCAGATTGGGCGTATAAATACTTCAAAGAAGTATGATCTCGGATATTATTCTTGATCAATTCAAATAATTCATAAGCACAAGTAAAAGCTCTGAGTTTTTCGATGTTAGATTTTTTGCTTTTGGCTTGTCGAGAGATCGAATTGATAAAACGCTCAAAAGCTATATCTAATTTCTGACAATTATTTTCTGTCAATGGAAGATATATTGAAGACTTCAATATGACAACCAACTCACATCTGCTAAGATTTGAAAAATCATACAACATAATTCGATGCTATATTAGAAAGGGGCCATAACATCGAAGTACAGAATGATGAATCGCTTCAGTATCCTTAAAATCGACAGTAATTATGGAAAAGTTGTGAAAATCCATTCGATTTAACGTCGGATTCTCACAACCTGATTTAAGGAAATTATCAAAGGATCGAATAAATCAATTTATCTCAGATATTTAGATCCCTATATCCAAATAATAATAGTTAAACAATAATCTTGGTATCTATTTCCCGAACGTTCGGGTGTAGGAGATCGAGGGCATGATGGGCACCAGCACCGTGGCTTTGTAGCGGCCGCGGTAGGGATAGATGTTCACCGGGTTGTTGTGCCACGTGGTGTTGATGATCGAAAACTGCCAGTTGCGCACTCCGTTTCGCTTGCGGCGCTCCATGTTGTAGCTGATGTCGGCGCGGAAGTAGTCGCGCATGCGCGTCGTTGGGTAGGTCGTGATGCCTGCTATGGGGTCGCCCGTGATGTCGGGATAGGCTCCGTTGGTCAGGCGGATCGGGATTCCCGTGTGCCAGGCCACGTTGAGCGACAGCGTGTGGCGGCGCCCCGGGCGGTCGAGCACATGGTAGCTTGCAAAGGCCGAGAGGTTGTGGGGAATGTCGTAGTCGAACGGATAGCTCACGCCCTCCGAGCGGCGCTCCGAGTGCGTATAGGCGTAGGAGGCCGTCAGACTGAGCCGCTCGGTCTGCCACTGCACCATGGCTTCGGCACCCGCCACGCGTCCCGTGCCGTAGACGAATCCGCCGTGACCCAGCAGAAAGTCGTCGCTATCGTAGATCATCGGCAGGTTGCGCATCCGCTTGACATAGCCTTCGGCCGAGAGCGTCAGGCTTTTCCCGATGCGGGCCCGGCCGCCCAGCGACACCTGCCAGGCGTGTTGCAGCTTGCCGTCGCGGAACGGGGTCCAGAAGTCGATGGGCATCGAATAATAAAAGCGGTTGAACTGCACCAGCGGCTGCGAGTTCATCGTGGCCGAGAGCCATACCGAGTTGTCGCGGCCGAAGTCGCAGGCTATCTGTCCCCGCGGCTCCACAGCCCAGGCCGTGCGGCCCCCGGCATCGTAGAGCGCGCCCCGCACCCCGATGTCGGCCCGCCACGAGCCCCATTGCAGGCGGTTGTTGAGGTGCAGGGCTCCGGTCAGCAACTCCTGCGAGGGGTAGCTGCGGCGGGTCTGCACGCCGTTGACCTTGGCCACGGTGCGCATGGGCAGGAAGTTCTGCCACGAGACATTGGCGCCGTAGTCGAGCGTCCAGCGGTCGGAGAGCCGGTGGTCGAACGTCAGCCGAGCTCCTGCTTCGTGTGTCGTGAAAGTGGTCTTGCCGCGGCTGTTCACCTCCTTGTCATGGTAGTTGCATGCCAGCCGGTTTTGCAAGTAGGTGTAGTAGACGACGGCCGTCGAGCGGAGCCGGTCGCTCCAGCGCGAGGCCAGCCGCAGCGAGGCCGTCGAGTTGCCGTAGCCCAGTCGGTTGGAGGCGTCGGTGTCGCTGTTGCTCACGTGGTCGTCGCCCGAATAGAGACCCAGCGACAGCGTGTGGTTGCGGTGGATGTCGTAGGAAAGTTTGCCCGTGACGTCGTAGAATCCGAAGCGGATGTCGTTGCCGATGGCCGCCAGAAATGCTTCGGGGAAGAAGTAGCGCGCCGACACCAGGTAGGAGCCCTTGTCGCGCACCAGCGGCCCGTGGGCCGTGCCGGCCAGCGAGAGCGTGCCGACGGTCAGCGACTGGCAATGTTGCCGGCGGTCGCCCTCCCGTGTGCGTATCTGCGTCAGGGCCGAGAGCCGCGAGCCGTAGGCAGGCGGGATGTAGCCCTTGAAGACCTCGGCCGACTGCACCGTCTCGCCGCTGAAGATCGACAGCAGGCCGAAGGCGTGGGTCTGGTTGTAAATCGGTACGTCGTCGTAGAGGATCATGGTTTGGTCGTTGCTGCCGCCGCGCACCAGGAGGCCCGACATGCCGTCCTTGCCCGAGGTGATGCCGGGCAGCAGTTGCAGGAACTTGAAGATGTCCTTTTCGCCCATGAAGAGCGGTGCGAATTTGAGGTGTTCGACGTCGACGGCCACGTTGCCCGTCTGTTTGTAGACCAGCAGCGGCTTGCGGGCCGTGACGACCACCGAATCGATGTCTTGCGTGCGGGCCACCGAGTCGGCCGGTTGCTGGGCGTGCGCCGGCAGTGCCAGCGCGAGGGTCAGAAGCAGTGCGGGCAGTTTCATCGGTCGGCGATTTCGAGGGTGAGGGTATTGCAGCCGGCGAAGATGCCCAGGCCGTTGCCGATGTTGGTGTAGACCGTGACCTGTTCGGCGAAGGGGTTCTTGTCGGCCGATTCTTCGGTGTTGATGCGCTGTTTGTAGAGCGAGCGCATGTAGCGGTCGTAGGCGGCCGAGGCAGTCACGATGCGGAAACGGGTGCGTCGGCAGCTGCTCCACAGCGAGAAGCGCAGCGGCAGGGCCGGGGCGCAGTCTTCGCGCGGCAGGCGCAGGAATTGTTCGAATTCTACGGTCGCCTCCTTGTCGCTCGCTTCATAGGCATCGTTGGCGCCGTTGACCTGGTCGACGAACGGCGAAGTAGTGTAGAATCCGTAGATCTCTTGTTCGCTCTCTTCGCCTTCGTCCTCGATGATTTCGCCGGTCCAGTGTCCGAATTCGTCGTATACGTAGACCGGGCGGCGGTATATCCCGATGGCGTCGAGCCAAACGGCCTGCGTGCCGGCAGTGCACTCCAGCGCCTTTATCTCATAGTGTTTGTAGGCGTTCTTGTTGTAGCGGAAAGCCATTTGCACCGTGGGCGGCGCCGGTACGTCGGTCTCGGCGGTCAGCGTGCCGTAGCCCGGCACGGTCACTTCCAGCCGGTAGCGTTTGCCCGCCGTAGCGCGGAACTGCGTGACCGTCTTGCCGTCGGGCGAGGCGGCGCAGCTCACAACTTCGGCGCCCTCTTCCAGGAGCCGGATTTCGGCCTCGTGCACCGGTGCGAATCGCGTGTCGTAGCCGGCGTAGGCGGAGCTCCAATTGAGCTTGACCGTGAAATCTTCCTGCGGCGAGAGCAGGGCGTTGATCACCACATGCGACGTCGCGCCGGTTTTTCCGAAGTCGTAGTTCACATCGCAGCCAGATAATAACAATGCTACGACGATGAAAAGTCGGATAAAAGAGTGTGTCTTCATTCCGGTGAATCTTCTTGTACATTGATTGTCAAACGGTCGCATCGTCTACCATTTTGGGGACATTTGTCGTAATATCCGTAATCAAGCAGTAACACGATTTTTTTACCGGCTGCGCCGCTATGAATTGTTGCCTGTAAAGGAAGTTGCAGTGCATTTTTGTTCGGGAAATTCAAGACGTGCTGGTTAAAACTGAAGTCGGTTTCAGGATCGGCTGTGGTACGATATTCGTCAATGACAATTCTTACCGTTTGTTCAGGATACTCGTTCGCTGCGAAAACATTTCTGCCAATGAACAAATTTACCTGCGAACGAGGTTGAACATGCAGTACCGTAATCGGCGAGGCATAATCTTCAGGCTTCAACGTATTTTCTTGAAAATACATCATATCCTCAAAAACGGTTACTTGCGCTTCATCTCTGCAAGAAATAAGTCCCGATATTAATATAGCGAAACAAACCAGTTTTTTCATGTTGTAATGTTTATAAACAAAGGTAACAGAATTTAGTAATTCTGTTACCTTTATGTAAAACGACTATATACATTCAGAAATGGGCAACATTACGAGCGGCCTACAATAACTAATATCTGTCACAGCCCCGCAATTACCCATGCTGCGACTTCGGGCCCTGTGAACAATGCAGCGAAATTTTGGCGGCATTGGCACCTCTGTCGGTGTGTGAATAAATTGTCCCGTTCCAAAAGGAACGGTAACATAAAAATTCTTTGTATATTCAGTTGCGGAAAAATCATTTCGGTAATTCAAAAAAGAAATATTTTTCCCTGCAATTGTTAAATCCCAATGCAAATTTTCAACATAGAAACGGTCTTTATATGTATTCCATCCAATCAAAAATTTTTTCTTTTGTCCTGAAACATGAATCTGTACGGCAAAAGAAGTGTTATATAAATTTTTACCATTGACTTGTTCCACCACGGTATGACGTAAAACATTAGTTCGTGCGAACACTTTGTATTTTTTGGTTTCCCGTCGATAATCCGTATATTTTACTGAAACATCACGAGTCTCTACATCGCCCTGAATAGGTACAACGTATTCCAATTCCTTGACAGCTACGGCTCTTGTTTTGGCATCTGTTATTTCAATCGATATCGTCTCGTCATTTACAACGTGTTTGATATCGCCAATATAAAAAACTCCATTTATATCGGCAATACTTGCATATCCTACCGATTCAATTACTGGCATTAAACGGTCGGAATCTTCCTTGAGATAACCAGAACACGTTTCAAGTACTGCTTGATACTCTTCTGGGGTCTCACATTCGACGATATCATCCAACATGCTGTCTGTAAATGATCTCCAAGAGAAAAAATTATGGGCTTTTTCAAATGCATGCAGATTCTCTTCTGTTGTTAAAGATTCCATTGTCCTCAAACATATCTCTGCATTTGGAAAGTGCAAAGTTCCATCAATGCAAACAATCTCTTTATCATTAAAAGTACTTAATTCATTTTGAAAGTTCTCATTGAATGTATTTTCTTTAGAACAAGCAAGTAGCAAAAGTAAAGCTATTGCACACACGAAGAATTTATAATTATTCATATCAACAATATTTAATCGATGTTTTATATCACTCTTACTCTTTTTATCTGCGAATATATTCAGGATTAGAAATTTATACGTTTATCGCGATTATTACTGATTTGCAAATTATGGCGAGAGCAACAGCCCTCACCATAATTGCTAATTTATTTTTGAATCGGATAAAACGAATTAGGTTTATTTTAGCCAGACTTCACCCGTAGTAACCCACATGTTGCCGCTGACCCGTTTTTTCAATTTACCATTCACATGCACTTCCAATGTTATCAGCGTATTGCGATCGTCGCAACGAGCATCCAAAACCACAAGATTTTCATCTGTTTCAACCGTATTTTCGTAGTGGTCTTTTACGACGAAATAAGTTGCTCCGGTTTGAATGCCGTATACCCTGATAGGAGTTTCCGGGGTATTGCTATCTATTACAAAACGAACCTTGTTAGTATCCGATTTGGAACACGACGGGGACAAAAATGCCAAAAGGCAAAAAGAAATAAACCATTTCAGATATTTCATATGAACAATTTGCTGATAAAGATGCAATGTCATGTTATTTGACAGCCAATCCGAACTTGACGACACCTGTATTATAGGTATGAACCAAATAATTGTTACCGGCCTTGCCTTCTATGATAGGATCGTAGAAATAAATTTTGGTCGTACCCAAATTATCGTCTTCTTCCTGCCTTTCATAACTGAAAGTTTTAGATTCTGTTTTGGTTGTCGACGTCGATATTTCGGTGCCGATCTCTCCGGACGCTGACGTTTTGGTTCCCAATCCAAATTTCACGCTTCCGCTTATTTTTGCAGAAGTCATTTTGGTCATATCATACGTAACGGAATATGTATATTTCGCAGATTTATCCTCTTCCAAGATATTGATATATCTAAATAACGCTTCTTCAGACAAATCCCATTTCCCAAAAGAAATCAGTTGAGGGATTAAGTCTACACGCTTGGCTGTGAATTTATTAGGATCAATAGTGTATGTATATTTCTTTTTTCTGAACCAGGTCCCGTGTCTATATTTACATTCGATATGGAAATCCCACAATTGATCCGGCCGGAGAGGAATATATACCACAATTGGTTGCGAACTGTTCGCTGAGATAATTTCTATCCGAAAATTGTAGGCTCCTTTTGTCCACATTCGGTCTATCAGTTCCGCTTCTGTATATCCTTTTTTCTTACGTTCGACAACTGTGTTCGTAATTCGAGGATCATCATAGTTTTGATTGGTCTTTTGATCCGAAATATTGAAATAGGCATTCGGATTGACCTCAATAAAACTGATATACTCCGAAACGCTTCGGTTCAAAGTACCATTTACGTTAGTGGGGGTAATACCATAATAAATATAGTCTCGTTGAAGTGCCCGCGAATTTTTGCTTGCATCGTCCTTGTAGAAATAGTCGTATGCGGCAATAGCCTTGGCTCCTACATCGACCGGCATCATTTCAGTCGAACGTGTAAGCGGTTCATCTATTTTAAGTGAACCGTCATAATTAGGCGAAATGAAAGTTACAGTAGATGCACCACTTCGGGTAATACCATCAACTTTTACACGGCTGTTCTCGTTGACCACAAAGATGTGGAAATCGGGCACCTCTCCTTTTTCCAAATTCACTTCGCAGACACCGTTAAGATAAAGAGCCGTAACGGATTCCTTAGAAACAGCGACCGGAATTTCTGAATCTTCGCAATCCATATTGTCCGCGTTGATACCGAAAAAAGCAATTTCAGGAATCAGAATGTTAAGCAGAGGAATACCATCTTCGATATGCGCGATTTCATCTTCCGATGAATATTCTACAAGAATGTCACGGAATGTTGAGCCACCGATCATCTTGTCCTTGACGAGCACATAGAGCACGTCATAGTTTTTATCGAATTGTTTAATCGCTTCAGATTTTAGAAATTCTCTCACATCTTGGCGATCATAGATAACTTTTGACAGCACTTCTGCAAAGTTCGACAGCAATGTTTTTTTTTCGGAAACGCTTTCGGTTGCCGACTGATTGGTTTCCGACAATTCATCTTTTTGGCAAGCAGTCATGCACAATATGACGACCGCATATACTGCCGGCAAAATTATTTTTATAAATTTCATGGATAATAAGATAATAAATTAAAACGCCCACTCTATAAGTTTTTCAGCATCCACTATAATAGTTACCTAATCAATATAACCAATTGCTTCAATCTCTTCTCCTGTGATTTGAATTGTATAATTGTTTTCATCATCCAGAATACATGGGATCAAAGCTAATTGTTCTTCCTGTGTATCACATTCATACGTTACAACTGCTTGGAGCATGGGATTCAAAATGCAAATTCTTACAATCCCGAAGTTTTCATTGAATTCTACTTCGAGTTGAGTGAGAACCGGATCGTAAACGGCACTTATCATCGGAATGGCAGATCGATGAATATGAGGCGCCGGCCCTTTGGCAATTGATATTGCCACATTTCTACGATGCCGATTATTTTTCGGATTTGCAACCGAATTGGAAGCAACCGCCAAAGCCAAGCTGGCAATCAAAAGGATTAAGATTTTTTTCATAGTAAATAGTTTGTTTTGTTTGATGTAAAATTAGGCTGAAATTCATGAGAAGATACAAAAATCCGATCCAATTCAATATGATACCATCAAGCGTAATCGACTGGTTATCATAGATATATGTTATTGTTTTTATGATATAGACGTGAGCGACCCCAGTCCACAGTCTTATCATCTGATTATCAATAAGTTAAAAAAATGGGAGCGATGCTGGTGTAGCATCGCTCCTCAATGCGGGCAGTAATTTATTGATAATAAAATCATTGCGCCTCTATTCTTGCTTGGTTGCTAAGATTCCGAGCAAAGAAATCCTCTAAATTATCAACATCGGAAAGCCCTAACTTCTTACGTAATTTCGAGCGTTTTTGATAGATGCTTGTACTATTAGTATGATTGAACAACAAACGGGTTTGCTGGGGAGAGAATCCAAGCCGGATCATACAGCACAAAGCAAGATCCTCATCATTCAAATTCGGGTAATTATTTCGCAAACGCTCGACGATATCCCCATAATACAGATTGGTAATATCGAATAGGTCGTTGAAAAAAGTTCCCGATTTCTTATAATCGAATTTAAAGCTTCTTCGCAATCTTTCGTATAGGGCAGAAGGATTATTTTCAAACATGCTGGCATATTCCAGAATTTTCCGGAGTTCTTCGAGACGATTGTCAAGGGCCGTAAATAGTCGTTTCGATTTCATATCAGTTAGCCCTAATTCTTTTTCAAGCGTCATATATCGTTCATGCAGTGATGAATAGTCGCTATGAAGTGAATGGGCAAAACTCAGATATTCGTTTTGTTGCGCTTTCTTTTTGGTATATAAAATCCACGCCATGCATCCGAAGATAACAATCACGAGGATCGAAAATATCATTGTGGCAACGTGCTGGTGACGAAGACGAATATAGGATTGAGTTACCTGTTCAGTATGGTATTTACGCTCCAAGTCTTGTATCAAACTGGACTTATTCACTTCATATAATGAATCTGCTAAAATGATACGTTCATTCAAATAATCATTGGCTGAGGCAACGTCTCCAGTCGCTTCGGAAATCATCGCCAATAAGTCATATAATCCTTGCACTTGGAAAGAAGCATATTTACTCTTATGTTCATAAGCTTTAAGTGCATAATATTGAGCAGAATCCACTTCTCCAACGTAATAGCAGCAAAAACTCAACAATGGATATGCTTGAAAGTCAGGTTCTCCATTGTTGTATCGCTTATATGCTTCGAAAACCGATTGTTTAATTGTTTCAAGACTATTATTTCCCAATTCAACGTCTGACAAAATAGCAACACGAGCATGTATCAGATATAATAAACATTCCGAGTCCGCATGACTGGATGCTATCTTTTCTGCTTCATCAAGAAGTTTGAGAGCTTCGTCTGATCTGTTTTGCAAATGCAACGCATTTGATTTTCCGGCCATTGCATATGCTTCGTTAATGGTATTGAGACCGTGATATGTTAATATAGATTTGTCATACATTATTTCTGCATCAGAAAAGCTATATTGAGTAACATATAGATTCCCAACATTTGCATAAAGCATAGCCAATAACTTTCGGGCTCGAGTATCTACCATGTATTTCTCTGCTTCCAGATAAGATGCTATTGCACGATCCAAATCACCTGCATTTTCATAAATTCGGGCTAAATAGTACCATGTTTTCGCTTTGTCTATTTTCCGGCCGTGATATTTATAATACTTGATCGCAGGATAAATAATCGAATCTGAATCCAAGTCTATTTCGTTTTTATCTAAAGCCTGCGAATAAAGTAATGCGTACTTGGCATAGGTTTTCCGACGTCTGATATCATCTGGATTTATTAAATTTAATCTGAACAACGCACTATCTGGAACTGTTTGCAAGCACTGTTCTACCTGTTCTAATTCTAATTCAATCCTTGTGCTATTACTGCATGCGATTAAAAGCACATACAACAAAAGATATAGTTTTTTTCGGCCTCGCATTTTTTGATTATTCGTTTTTTCCACCACGAAATTAGACATTTTGGAGAAGTTATTCAATTTTTATTAACTATTGTCTTATACTCTTTTACCCATTATGTCTATTTTTCTTCTTTTTCTTTCTCCGTTGCTCCAGTTGGCGCTCCTCATTGGCTTGCAGGTCGAACAGCTCCAGTATCTCCCGGGCGGGATGCGCGGCCGGGTAGGCCTCCTGCCACGAGCGTGCTTCGGGCCGTCGCGACGGGTCCATAGCCAGCTGCTGCGACCGCCCGTAAAGCGCGTTGAAGACGTTCGCCGAATAGAGCTTGCCGAGCGCCGAGCCGTTGGCGACGATGCCGCTGCGGTGGTCCACGAACGTCACGCCGTAGATGCGGCCCGTCGGATTGGTCCGAAATACGGCGTCGACGCCCTTCTCGCGCAAATGCCGGCAGAAGGAGTCTTTCGACCATGACGTCAGCACGGTGTTGCGCACCTTGCTCCGCAGCTCGTCCAGGGCGCCCGGCTCGCGCAGCGTCTCTTTCGAGCGGGCGTAGTACCGCTGCAAGGCTTCATATCCCACGTCCCGCCCGATGCGGCTCGACTTGATGGGCTTGCCGCGGCCGTAGCCGTCGTCGCCCCGCGCGCCGTAGACGATGCCCGCATAGTCGCGGCCCTCGATCGTCCCGGTCATTTCCACGACCTGCATATTGTACAGCTCCAGCAGCGTCCTAAACTCCCCGAATGATGCGCACCGGTATCGTTTCAGGCACTCCCGCACCGACGATTGGATCTGCCGCTTGATATTGCCCGCCTTGTAGTCGACTTTCCGCAGTTCGTTCGCCGCGCCCTGCTCCTGTCCCGGCACGGCGGGGTGCAGGCCGTACTTCTGCTCCAGGTCGCGCAGAATGGCCATCGAATGCTCCCGTTCGTGCGAATCCCGAATTTTGCGCCCCGCCGCGTTGATGCGCAGCGAAACGATGTGCAGGTGCTCGCGGTCGATATCCTTGTGCTTGAAAACGATGTAGGGCTGCCGCCCGTAGCCCATCCGCTCCATATACTCGGCGGCGATCTCCCGGAACTGCCCGTCCGTCAGCCGGTCCTCCGGCGCGGGGTTGAGCGAGGTGTGGAAAACGGTGCTCTTCGTTCGCCGGTTGGCGTGCAAATAGGGCATGAAACTCTCCATGCAGGCCTCCATGTCGAGCCGGCCGTCGTTTGCCAGCGGCGGCAGCATGCCCTGCGTAAAGAGCACTTCGGCGTCGCCCCGGTCGACCTTTTCTTTGTTGTAGTAGAGCGCGCCGCCGACCGTCGCGCCCGAGCGGATGTTGGCTACCACTGCTTCGCCAACCGTTTGGCGAGGTCCAGAATCTCTACGCTCAGGGCCTTCAGTTCGCTTGTCCGCTGCTCCAACGCGGCAATCTGCCGGGGTATGGTTGCCGACGAAAAGTGCGTGTTGATGGCCTTGACTACTTGGTTGTAGTTGTTGCCGATGCGCTGGAACTGGTAGT
>ERZ778495.889-NODE-889-length-23894-cov-5.444482_pt1 | contig 23894 bp, 24 predicted proteins | sample MGYA00433100_ERZ778495 | MGnify/ENA primary metagenome ERZ778495 (study PRJEB29527, sample SAMN07138962) | mouse gut metagenome | material: feces | host: mouse | place: China:Nanjing | collected 2016-01-25 ...
ATATTTCGGTAAGCCTTGAGTCCGATCTGCATTGTATGTACTCATTTGGGAGACGGTATGCATATTTTCCGTGGTGGGGCGGTTTTGTAAAGGAATCCACAGAGTACGGGTCAATGAAAAGGTTTGCGGACGCAAGTGCCGTAGTGCTGGCGATACCTGTAAGCGAGAGTACATATAACGAGGTCGAGACTGAGCTCAAGGATATGATAGCCCATAGGGAGGATTACTATTACGATTCGATAGGTCTTGTGCTTGCGGGATTCAAGATAATCTATAAGCGCGAGCGGCACTATTACTGCTCGGATTTCGTGAGGGAGCTGCTGGTGCGGTTCGGTATCGAGGATTCGGAGATGTTCGAGCCGATAGTACAGCCCATGCACTTCCTCGATATTCCCGACGGAAATGTAATCTACCGCGGCAGGCTTTGCGATTACGACCGAACGGCGGTCTGATATATGCTTTACATTATTTGCGCGGTCTTTGCGGGCGCGGCGGTTTTCCTTGCGGTAAAATGCTTTTTGATGAAGAAGTCGGCGTGTGAGATAAGAGAGAAAATAACGGAAAAGCTGTCCGGGGACACGAATACGCTTATTGACATCTCCTCCGCGGACAAGGATATGCGCGAGCTTGCGGCGGCGCTGAACGACGAGCTTGCCAAGCTCCGTGAGGAGCGGCGCCTATGCAAGCAGGGCGACACCGAGCTTAAGGACGCGGTGACGAATATCTCCCACGATCTGCGGACTCCGCTTACGGCAATGTGCGGATATCTTGATCTTCTGGAGCGCGAGGAGATGAGCGGGTCGGTGAGGCAGTATCTGGAGCAGATAGAAAACCGTACCGAGGTCATGAAACAGCTCACCGAGGAGCTTTTCAGGTATTCGGTGGTCGCGGCGGCAAAGGAATTTGATCTTGAGCGGCTGTGCGTGAACGACGTTCTGGAGGAAAGTCTTGCGACGTTTTACGGCGCGATATCACAGCAGGGGATAATTCCCGAGATCACGATAACGGATCAGAGGATCGAGCGCATTACCGACAGGTCGGCGCTGACGAGGGTTTTCGGGAACATCATCACAAACGCGCTGAAATATTCGAGCGGCGATTTATTTGTGGAGATGACGGAGGACTGCGTCATTACGTTCGCGAACTCCTCCGATAATCTCGGAAGGATATCCGCGGAGCGTCTGTTCGACAGGTTTTACACGGTCGAGACGGGGAGCAATTCCACGGGTCTCGGATTATCGATAGCAAAGCTTCTCGTCGAGCAGATGAAGGGCAGTATTTCCGCGGAAATACGCGGCGATAAGCTGTTCATCACCGTAAAACTATAAAAGCAGCCCCCTGCCAAGGCATTGTCTTGACAGGGGGTTTTTATGGAAGTGATAATGATAAGGTAAGGTTTTTATTTGCTGCGCAAACAAAGTATCGAGTACGCCGACTTACGCTGAATATCGGTCAGCGGCTTAAGCTCGCCCTTTTCGAGCAGCTTTTCAACGCAGCGCGGAACAAGCTCGGAGCTGCTTATCTGATTGACGCATTCCATAGCCCTTGCGGCGGGGAGCATATGCTCGGGGTAGGCGTTCTTCACCAGCTCGAAGTAGTCGCTGTCAAGCTTGTGGGCGAACGCTCTCAGATCCTCGGACATGGGGAGCTTCTTTTGCAGAAAGCGCATTATTGAACCGCTGAGCTGCTCGTAATCGTCAAGCCTCGCGCTGAAGATCGTAAGCTGCACCTTGTCCTCGTAAATGTAACCCTTGTCGCAAAGCCGCTTGTATTCGTCGGGAGTAAGCGCGTTTTTTCCGTCGTTCATAAACTTCACAAGCGAATTCCAATCCGAAGTGAGATTGTCGCGCCAGCCGCCGTTTCTGTCCGCGTAACGGCAGTCGACGGAGATCGCGTAAGATAATATATCGTCTCCGTTGGTGGTGCGGCGGTTCATATAGCCGCACACCCAGTACGGATACTCGCCTTGCGGCTGCTGCTCCGTATCGTCGGTAACGGACGCTAACGCCATAAAGTCGCCACCGTCGGGGCGCTTTACCGAGAACTTGTCCCAGTCAACGGTTTCAATATCCTCAAAGCCCGTCATGCAGGCGAGGACGAGGTTGTGCTTCAAGAAGTTAAGGTCGCCGTCCGCGCAGGCGAAACCCCAGTGCCCGGGATCGCTCTCGAACTTTCGGAACACCTCGGGGAAGTAATTTTCGCAAAGATAGTCCGCCGCCTTGTTCAAAAGGGCTTTGGTATTGCCGCATTTTCTCGGATCGGTTATCAGCATATTGGTGCGGTATTTCGGATTTTTCGAGTTGTCGAGCTTGTCGATATAGGCGTAGTCAACGAGCTTTTCAAGGCTGTCGGCAATGTATACCTGCGGTACGCCAAGCTCCCGCGCGATCTCCTCAAGCGTCTTGGGCTGCCAATAGCACGCGTAGGCGATATTTTGCTTGAGCCGCGTATCAAACATATTCATAGTGTCGCCGCTTGTTCCCGGCATTCCGCTGTGCCCCATATTCGTGAATTTCACGGGGTTAAGGCTTAAATTCTGTTCGTTCATAGTCATGGTAATACCCTCCTTCAATTTAGTCCGTGCGTCGGACAAGTGCCATTTTACGGTGCCCGCGGAGATGTTCAGCCGTTTTGCGATCTCAATTACCGATAATTCGCGGTAATAGTGCATATAGACGATCTGCCGCTGTCTGTCGGAAAGATAGCTTATCTCACGGCGCAGAGCTTCGAGCTCCTCGGAATTATCGTCGTCGCGATCGTCGTAATACGGGATAATAACGTTGTCGATATCCTCAAAGCTCCTGTTCTCGGTGAGCCGACGGACGTACTTAGACCACACGTTCCTCGCAATACGGTAAACGTATCCGTCGACGTTGATGATATCGCCGCCGCGCAGAAACGAGCGGTAGACTTCGCAGATAATATCCGAGGCAAGCTCATCTGCCTGATCGACGTTTCGCGTTTTCTCCATTGCGAAGCCGAATATCTTATCACGGTATTCGTAAATTTTCTTGTCCGCTGTTTGTTTGTCCATTTTGAAAGCCTCCGGAAGCGTTTTCGTAAATATAGTGCGCGAAAAAACAAAAAGGTTGGGTATGTTTTTATTTTATCATTTTATATTGTGTTTGTAAAGTTGTTTTAAACTAAAAAATCCGCACTGTCTGAGCAGTGCGGACAATTTTATTTTTGCTGTTTATAGGAATTCGTTAAGCGTGATCGGTATTACCATGGCTGACACTGCCCTGTTATCTCGGAGAGCGACTTAATGCCGTTCTTCTCCATATACTCAGCAAGCCCGTCAATAACTTTCAGCGGCGCGTAAGGGTCGGTGAAGATCGCCGTACCCATTTGAATAGCTGTCGCGCCCGCGAGCATCATCTCGACAGCGTCCTCCCATGTGGAGATACCGCCCATGCCGATTATCGGGATATTTACCGCTTTGTAGCACTGGTAGACCATTCTTATCGCCACAGGGAATATCGCGGGACCGCTCAGACCGCCCATATTGTTGTGCAGTATCGGGCGCTTGGTGCGGATATCAATACGCATTCCGAGCAGTGTGTTTATCATTGAAATAGCGTCTGCGCCCTCTGACTCTACCGCTTTGGCTATCGAGGCGATGTCGGTGACGTTCGGGGTAAGCTTGATGATAAGCGGTTTGTTCGTCGCATTGCGGACAGCCTTGGTAACGCTTGCCGCGCCCTCGCAGGTAATGCCCCATGTCGCACCGCCCGCTTTTACGTTCGGGCAGGAGATGTTCAGCTCGATCATATCCACATCGGACGCGTCGAGAACCTCAGCTGCCGCGATATAATCGTCGATAGTTGCGCCTGCAACGTTTGCGATTATTACATTGCCCTCCTCTTTAAGAACAGGGAGGTAAAATTCCACAAAGCCGTGAACTCCGATATTCTGCAAGCCCACCGAATTAAGAATACCCGAATAGGTTTCGGCAATTCTTGGCGGGGGATTTCCAAGCTTTGGTTCTATAGTCATGCCCTTGCAGGAGATACCGCCGAGCTTTGAGATCGGGTACAGATCGGTGTAACATTCGCCATTGCCGTAGGTTCCCGACGCGGCTATTACGGGGTTCGGGAACTCCACACCAGCTATTCTTACAGAAAGATCAACCATCGAAACGCACCTCCTCCGCATTGAATACGGGACCGTCCTTGCATACGCGCGAATAGAACTCCTTGCCGTTGCGCACCGTCATACACGAGCACACCACGCACGCGCCTACTCCGCAGCCCATGCGCTGCTCAAGAGACACCTGACACGGCACATCGTATACCTCACACATCTTTACGACCGCCTTAAGCATGGGTGTAGGTCCGCATGCGAGTACCGCCGCAGTTTCACCCTTTTCAAGCTCTTCTGAAAGAGGGAATGTTACCAGCCCCTGACGTCCCACGCTGCCGTCGTCGGTGCAGAGGATAGTATTTGAGCCGTTGTCCTTAAACTCGTCAACGAGGATTATTTTCGAATAATCGCGGAAGCCTACTATCGCAGTGCAAAGCTCGCCCGCGATATGTGAAACACCCAGCAGCGGCGGCACTCCGATACCGCCTCCGACAACGACTATCCGCTTTCCGTCGGGTACGCGGAAGCCGTTTCCGAGCGGTCCGAGAATGTCAAGGCTTTCGCCTTCGGAGAGCATTGCCAATGCTTCGGTTCCCTTTCCGCGAACCTCGAATACAAACCGTAATGTACCGCGTTCTCTGTCGATACCGCAGATTGAGATCGGTCTGCGCAGCGTAAACCCGGGCGCGGCAATGTTCGCAAACTGTCCGACCTGCGCCGCGTCCGCAAGTTCGGGCGCGTCAACATATACCGAATAGATACCCTTGGCTAATGTCGACTTCTCAATAATGGGATATTTCCCGCAAAAAAAGCTCATGAATAATGTTACTCCTTATCGTCATTATCAGCGACACGGACTTTAACAACGGAATCGTCCGCGCTTTGAACAGTGTCCTTTGTTTCGGTTATCTTCCTTATTCTGTGCACCGTAAAGCGAATTATTATCGCTACGATAACAATATCCAACAGCACCTGCAAGCTGAAAAAGCTGATCTTGTCGCCTAACATACGCTGATGGAAGATATACATAACGTCAAAGATACCCATTAGCACAGGTATTTTGCAGACTGATACACAGAACGCGTACCAATCATAAACGTCCTGCGCGGTGCGTTTGGTGATGTTGAATTTATTCAGCTTGCGGCTTGTAAGCGTGAGTATCAGATATGCCGCGAACACTCCCACGACCAGTGCGGGAAATATCAGCGATAGCCAATAGCTCCACGAGAATGCGCTTATATAGCTGTCCTCAATCTCGGACACGCCCTCCGCGCCTATTTTTTGGAGCATCATGCGGTACTGCGTGATGAAGTTTACCGTCACCGAAAAGATAAGCACCGCTATTCCGAGCGACAGCACGTCGCTAACCACCCGCGCGACCCGAAACGACGGCTTGACGGGATATTTGCCTATTTTCATAATTTAGTTTATCACCCCGTATTATTACATTATATTTTAGTTATATCTACCATTTCAACATCCGCAATAGTCTTGTGCATTTCAAGACAATCGAGCAGGGCGTTTGCCGTGTCGATTGCCGTAAGACAAACGATAGAGCGCTCCACCGCTTTTCTTCTCATGCGCACGCTGTCAAGTGACGGCTTACGTCCCGTTTCCGAGGTGGAGATCACGTAATTTATCTCGCCGCTTTCAAGCAGTGTGATAACGTTCGGCTCCTTGTACTCGTGAATACGGTAAACGTGGTTTGCGGCTATCATATTGCGGTTCAGTACCGAAGCCGTGCCGCCCGTAGCGTATATCTTGAATCCAAGCGATTCAAAGCGTGATGCGATCTCAATAACGTCGTTTTTGTCGCTGTCGCGGACGGAGATCAATACGCCGCCCTTGTCGTAGAATTTGTAACCTGCCGCGATAAGTCCTTTATACAATGCTTCTCCAAAGGTTTTGGCTATGCCTAGGCACTCTCCCGTTGATTTCATTTCGGGACCAAGCTGGTTGTCAACATCGTGCAGTTTCTCGAATGAGAACACGGGGACTTTTACCGCGATATAGTCCGATTCGGTGTACAGTCCGCTCTTATAGCCCATATCTTTCAGCTTTTTGCCGAGAATTATCTTTGTCGCGAGATCAACCATAGGTACGCCCGTTACCTTGGAAATATATGGCACAGTACGCGACGAACGCGGATTGACCTCAATTACATAGACCTCGTGATTGTATACTACGTACTGTATATTCACAAGACCTATTACATGGAGCGCCTTCGCGAGCTTTTCGGTGTAGTCTATAATTACCTTTTTGATATGGTTTGTGAGATTCTGACAAGGATAAATGGAGATGCTGTCGCCGCTGTGGATACCCGCGCGCTCTACGTGCTCCATAATGCCTGGGATAACGAAATCCTCGCCGTCACAGATAGCGTCGACCTCAACCTCCGTACCCATCATATACTTATCGATAAGCACGGGGTTTTCAAGCTCCGTCGCGGTGATTATCTTCATATACTCGTCAACGTCGCTGTCGCAGTGCGCGATTATCATATTCTGCCCACCGAGAACGTAACTCGGACGGAGCAGAACGGGATAACCCAGCTCGTTCGCGACTTTGAGCGCTTGCTTTGTTGTGAATACTGTTTCTCCCTTGGGGCGCGGAATTCCGCACTTTTCCAGCAACTCGTCAAACAGCTCTCTGTCCTCCGCCGCGTCGATATCCGCCGCCTGTGTGCCAAGTATGCGCACTCCCATTTCGGTGAGGTGTTTGGTTAGGGAGATCGCCGTCTGACCACCAAACTGAACTACACAGCCGTAAGGCTTCTCGGTAGCGATAAGCGCCTCAACGTCCTCGCGGGTGAGCGGGTCAAAATACAGGCGCGTTCCCGTGTCAAAGTCGGTGGAAACAGTTTCGGGATTGTTGTTGCAAATAATTGCCTCGCAACCCTCCTCCTTCAATGTCCACACGCAGTGAACGGAGCAGTAGTCGAACTCTATACCCTGTCCGATACGTATAGGTCCGCTTCCGAAAACGATGACTTTTTTCTTATCGGTCGGGTGAGCTTCAATAAACTCTGCCGCTTCGTTTTCGCGGTCGAAGGTGTTGTAGAAGTAGGGAGTGCTTGCCGAAAACTCAGCAGCGCAGGTGTCTACCATTTTATATACGGCGAGGCGGCGGTCAATTCCGCGCTCCGCAAGCTTCTGTCCCGAAATGCGCTCAATGGTGCTGTCGAGATAGCAATACTTCTTTGCGGTATCGTACTTTTCTTGGGTCAATTTGCCATTTGCAAGCCATTTTTCAAGCTCGACAAGATTATTTAGTTTCGCAATAAACCATTTATCTATCTTGGTGATTTCATGAATGGTATCTATCGAAATATCGCGCTTTAACGCCTCAAATACGCAGAACGAACGGTCAACGTCAACATCTTCAAGCTTTTTGAGGATATCATCGTCCGAAAGCAGAGTGAACTCCTTTTTGGTCATGGTGTCCATTTTCAGCTCGATAGAGCGGACGGCTTTCATCATTCCCGCCTCGAATGAGGGAGCGATAGCCATAATCTCGCCCGTGGCTTTCATCTGCGTACCAAGAGTTTTTTTCGCGTATACGAATTTATCAAAAGGCCACTTCGGGAACTTTACAACAAGGTAATCGAGCGCGGGTTCAAAGCACGCGTAAGTTTTGCCCGTCACCTGATTGACTATCTCATCGAGCGTATAACCAACAGCGATCCTCGCCGCGACCTTTGCTATCGGATATCCCGTTGCTTTGGATGCGAGCGCCGACGAACGCGATACACGCGGGTTTACCTCAATAACGGCATAGTCAAAGCTGTCGGGCTTAAGCGCAAACTGGCAGTTGCAGCCGCCCTCGACCTCAAGCGCCTGAATGATATCCAGCGCCGCCGTGCGGAGCATCTGGTACTCCTTATCTGCGAGAGTTACGCAGGGCGCTACGACAATGCTGTCGCCTGTGTGAACGCCTACGGGGTCGAAATTCTCCATTGAGCAGACGGTGATAACATTGCCCTTGCTGTCACGCATGACTTCAAACTCAACCTCTTTCCAGCCCGAAATGCACTTCTCGACCAGAATTTGCGTGATAGGCGAGAGCCGCAGACCGTTTGTCGCGATCTCTCGGAGCTCCTCGTGTGTTTCGGCGATACCGCCGCCCGTACCTCCTAGCGTGAACGCTGGGCGCACTATGACGGGATATCCAATCTCCTCCGCGAAATCCATAGCATCCTCAAGCGTCTCAACTACCTTGGATGGGATACACGGCTGACCGATAGCCTCCATTGTGTCCTTGAACGCCTGTCTGTCCTCCGCCTTGTGAATGGTCTCGGGATTGGAGCCGAGCAGCTTTACGCCGTGCTCCTCAAGAAATCCGCTTTCGGCGAGCTGCATTGACAGCGTGAGCGCGGTCTGTCCGCCCAGATTTGAGACGACGCTGTCGGGTTTCTCAATCTCGATAACGCGCTTTACTACCTCTAAGGTAAGCGGCTCGATGTAAATTTTGTCCGCCATATGCTTGTCTGTCATTATCGTTGCGGGGTTGGAGTTGATGAGCACTACCTCCAGACCCTCCTGCTTTAACGCGCGGCAAGCCTGTGTTCCCGCGTAGTCGAACTCCGCGGCTTGCCCTATGACGATAGGTCCCGAACCTATAACCAAAACTTTTTTTATATCACTTCTTAACGGCATTACTTAGTTCCTCCCCATCAGCTTTATGAACTCGTCAAATAAATACGAGGTATCGTGCGGACCGCCGCACGCCTCGGGATGGAATTGCACCGTAAATGCGGGCGCGTTGGTGTATCGTACGCCCTCGCAGGTGCCGTCGTTGCCGTTTATGTGACTGACCTTGCCCGCGTTCTCGGGAACTGAATCGCCGATGACTGCGTAGCCGTGGTTCTGCGAGGTGATAAAGGTCTTGTCCAGCGCGAGGTCTTTGACGGGTTGATTTCCGCCGCGATGACCGTATTTCAGCTTTTCGGTCTTAGCGCCGTTTGCGAGCGCGAGGAGCTGATGACCGAGACAAATCCCGAACGTCGGGATTTTCGCGGGGATAAGCTCTTTGAGCGTGTTTATGGAGGCAATGTTGTCGGCTGGGTCGCCGGGACCGTTTGAGAGCATAATGCCGTCGGGAGAGAGCGCCTTTATCTCGTCGGCGGCAGCGTTGTACGGCATTACGGTGACGTTGCAGCCGCGCTTTACCAGCTCGCGGCGAATGTTGAATTTGTAGCCGTAGTCCATTAAAACGACATTGTGCTTGGCGTTCTCGGCGGGGTAATACTCCTTTTTCTTTACGGAAACCTTAGGTACGACCCCTCCTACTCTGTACGCGCGGATATCCTCAAGCAGCTTGTCCTTGTCGAACTCGCCGCTGACGATTGCTCCGTTCATCACGCCGCTCTCGCGGATGATGCGCGTAAGGCGGCGCGTGTCGATATCGCATATGCCGACGATATTCAAGCTCTTAAGATAGCTGTCCAGATCACCCTCGCAGCGGAAGTTGCTCGGAGCGTCGCAGCACTCGCGCACTATGTAACCCGAAACCGCGCTTCCGTTGCTCTCGGGGTCGATCTTGTTCACGCCGTAATTTCCGATAAGCGGGAACGTCTGCGTTACTATCTGTCCGCAGTAGGACGGGTCAGTGAGCGTTTCCTGATAGCCCGTCATCGCGGTCGTGAACACGATCTCGCCGATAACGCCGCCCTCCGCGCCGAACGCCTTGCCCTCGAAAACAGTGCCATCCGCAAGGACTAACGTAGCTTTACGGCTGTTTTCAAATCTCTCAAAACTCATTTTTTGCCTCCAAAAACATTTGTTCTTCTGCATTTTATCTATAAATCGCCCTATTTACCGGTAAATCGTTATCCCTTTGTGGTTGTGATCTTCCCGACGTATCCCATTATCTCGTCGCGCATACGGATAGCCTCGCGGCGCGCAGCCTCGGCGAACTCGCGCTCATTGCACTTTTCTTTCTGATACGCGCACATTATTCCGCGCGAGCTGTTGACTATCCCGCCCAGACCGTTCTTGTCGAACGCTGCGGCGATGTCCTTGGCTGTCGCACCCTGAGCGCCATAGCCGGGAATAAGGAAGAACGTATGCGGAAGTATCTCGCGCAGACGCTTTATCTGTTCGGGATATGTAGCGCCCGTTACCGCGCCTACGCCGCTGTAACCGTAAACTCCGGGCAGATCCTTGCCCCATTCCTCGCACATATTGCCCATAAGCTCGTAAATGGGGATACCCGCAACGGGTCTGTCCTGAAGCTCGCCGCTCGACGGGTTGGACGTTTTTACAAGCACGAAAATTCCCTTGTCGTTCTCCTTGCATACCTTGAGCAGCGGCTTGATGCCGTCCGTACCGAGATAGCCGTTGACAGTGAGAGCGTCGCCGAGAAACGGCTCATACTCCTCGCCGCCCACCTTTACCTTGCCGAGGTGAGCGGTCGCGTAGGCCTCCATTGTTGTGCCGATATCGTTGCGCTTGCCATCGGTGATGACGTACATTCCCTTGGAGCGCGCGTACTCCTGCGTTTTGTAGAGCGCTTTAACACCCGCCACGCCGTACATCTCGTAATACGCCGCCTGCGGCTTTACCGCGGGAACGATATCATAAAGCGCGTCGATAAGTCCCTTGTTGAACTCGTAAAGCGCCTTAGCCGCGCCCTTGAGCGTTTCGCCGTGCTTTTCAAAGCATTTCTTCTTTATGTACTCCGGAACATAATCCAGCTTGGGGTCAAGTCCCGCTACTGTGGGGTTCTGTGTCTGTTCAATCTTCTCGATAAGTCTGTCAAGTGCCATATTTCCTCCTGATTTAAAAAGCTCCGAAATTTCGGCGAGCCGTGCTAGGTGCGATTTGTCGCTTTGCGCACGTTCGCCTTTGCTCCGCTGCTGCAACAGCGGTTGGTTGCTTTAGTTTAAATTATTAATTATATCAGCAATGTCCGCCAATATTTACTTCCGTCTTTTCAATTATATGCCCTTTCATCTTCTCCAACAACTCGTTGAGGAAAAATCCCTCTTTAACGTCCAACTCACAGTCCAACGCGTACACCGTGAGCTTGTACATATGATCCTTGTCGGGCGGCGTGGGTCCGATATAGTGCTTAGTCACACATTCGTCTTTTTCACCGACAAACGGTGATATACAACTGTTTGAGCCCTGTATCATTTCGATCGCACCGTCTTGGCTGGCGTTTTCTGGGATCGTTGCAACATTTGCAGGGATATTCGCCGCCGTCCAGTGTATCCACGCGAAACCGCACACGGGTATCGAATCGAAATCCACGAACACCAACGCAAGCGTTTTCGCACCCTCGGGAACCTCCCATACCTCTATCGGGAACGAAACAACCGGATTTCCGTTGATCTTCGTATCGGAATATTTTGAGTACTTTTCGGGCAAAAACCCGTTTTCCTCAGGTATTTTTATCTTCATTTTATTTATCCTCGTACACTATCTTTCCGTCGACTATCGTCATTTTTACTCTGCCCTTGAGCTTCATTCCCTTAAAGCAGGTGTTCTTGGATTTGGAGTGCAGCTTTTCGGGATCGACTATCCATTCCTCGTTGATATCAAATACAGTGATATCCGCAGGCTCGCCCTCTCCGAGATTGCCGCCTGCAATGCCGAGTATCTTGCGCGGATTTACGCACATAAGCCGCACGATGCGCTTGAGCGATATTTTCCCTCTGTGATACAGAGCGGTGAGCGTTGCCGCAAGCGACGTTTCAAGTCCGATAACCCCGTTCGGCGCTTTCTCGAAGTCCGCCTTTTCCTCGGGAGCGTGGGGCGCGTGATCGGTAACGATACAGTCTATCGTGCCGTCGCATACGCCCTCGGTTATCGCGGTAACGTCGTCCTCGGTGCGGAGCGGAGGGTTCATTCGGTAATCCGCGTCGCGCAGACGGAGCTTTTCATCGGTCAGCATAAAGTAGTGCGGAGCGGTCTCGCTGGTTACCATTGCGCCGTATCTCGCGCCGAGGCGTACCAGCAGCATACTTGTCGCAGTTGAAACGTGCGCTATGTGTATCGGCATTTCAAGATCGCCCGCGATGACTATTTCACGTGCCGTCGAGATATCCTCGGAAATGCGGTGCATTCCCTTGATGCCAAGTTCCTTTGAGACCTCGCCGCTGTTCATAATGCCGCCCGCGATTACCTGCGGGTCCTCGCAGTGCGATATCACGCGAAGTCCCGCGTAATGCGCCTTTACCATCGCTCTTGCAAGTAAACGCGCGTTCAGTACGGGCTTTCCGTCGTCCGATACCGCCACGCAGCCCGCCGCCTTAAGCTCGTTATAATCGCACAATTCCTCGCCGTTCTGACCTTTTGTAATACACCCGACTGGATATACCTTCGCCTTAGCGCCTTTGGATTTCCGGATGATATACTTTACCGTCTCCGCGTTATCGACAACGGGCACGGTGTTCGGCATACATGCCACAGCCGTCACGCCGCCCGCGACCGCCGCTTCGCAGCCGGTGATGATATCCTCCTTGTGTGTTTGCCCCGGATCGCGGAAGTGGACATGCATATCGCAGATTCCCGGGATTATAGTTTTTCCCGTGCAGTCCACCACCTTGTCGGCAGTTTCCGAGATATCAGGCTCACACTTTATGATTTTCCCCTTATCCACCAGGATATCGGCGACGCCCTCAAAATCGTTCGCCGCGTCGACAATATATCCGTTTTTTAACAATATATCCATAATCCCTCCTAATATTAAAAAGCTATTTATTCTTTATATTTCATTTGTTTATTAAAAAACTTTTTGTTAACCTACAATTACCACCTTATCACACCCGTCCAGCTCACGCACCATTACCTTGACCTTTTCTCCGCGCGAGGTCGGGAGGTTCTTGCCGATATAATCCGCTCGTATCGGCAATTCCCTATGTCCGCGGTCAATCAGCGCCGCAAGCTGTATCAGCGTTGGTCGTCCGCGCGACAGAAGTCCGTCAATAGCCGCACGCGCCGTTCGTCCCGTGTAAATAACGTCGTCTATTATCACCACGCGTCTGTCCGTGATGTCAAAGTCGATCTTGCTCGCGTCAGCTGTACCGCCGCGTCGTTCATCGTCACGAAACGGCGTAATGTCGAGCAGTCCCGTTGGCACTTCGCTGCCTTCATTCTCGGCAATTTTCAGGGCTATTCTCTGTGCCAGCACAGCGCCGCGAGAAAAAAGACCGATAAGGCAAAGGCCGTCCGTCCCCTTATTCCGTTCGATGATCTCGAACGATATCCGCGTTATCGCCCTCGCGACCGCGTTTTCGTCGAGTATTTCCGCCTTTACTTTGCACGCATTGTCCATACGTTCACCTCGCCATATAAAAAAATCCCGCCGTAACGGCAGGACGTTAAATCTACACCAAAAACCAACGGGAGATTCCCCCCGCGGAATTCGTCTAAATTTTTCACGAACCTTGTCGGTATCGCCGTACCGAATTAAAAGCCGCTCGTTTTCTTATCTATTATACTCGATTTGACTGTTTTTGTCAAGAGATTTTTTCAAAATGACAGATAAACTTGCATTTTTCAAAAAACTGTATAAATATGAATAACCGCTTACAGAACAGTAAAACTGTTCACGTGTGTGTTTGCGGCAGAAATATCATTCCGTATAGATTTCTTTGCAGAAATGATATACGGCAGATTATCGTTATGTCGATGGAATATTCTTATTTTAAATGTTATGTTGACTCTGCGGGAATATTGGTGTATAATATTATTTGGAAAAGAGGTGTAAAATATCATGCAGATATCAAGCAGATTCACACTTGCCGTTCATATTTTTATCTGTATAGACACTTTTAAAGATGAATATAAGACAACCAGCGATTTTCTTGCAAGCAGCACAAATGTTAATCCGGTTATCGTAAGAAAAATTTTAAGTCAGCTCAGATCAGCAGGGCTTGTGGAGGTCGCAAGGGGCTCAGGCGGCGCGTCAATACCAAAACAGTTAAATGAAATAACATTTCTGGATATTTACAAAGCGGTCGAGTGTGTCGGCAGCGGCATGCTGTTTCATTTTCACGAGTGCCCCAATGAAGAATGTCCTGTTGGAAGAAATATTCATTTCGCTCTTGACGGTAAGCTTATACAGGTACAAAACGCTATGGAGAAAGAGCTTGCTTCCATAACTCTTGAAGATGTGAAAAAAAATTTGGAGGAGCGTTTGAACAAATAGATTCTAATAGACTGCTTATAATGTGAAAAATAAATTAAAAAAATCTGTTGTAACTATTGACATTACAATAAAAGTGTGCTATAATATAGTTGTAATCGAAATGGTTACAACTATATTATTGACCGGAGGTATCATTATGAAGAATTTCAGCAAAGCTACCGTATCGGACGGCGCGAGAACAGAGCTGCACGACAAGCTTTCCTTGACTGGAGCGGAGATAAGCGTAAACAGTTTGCCGGCAGGAGCGGGTGTGCCTTTTGTTCATTCGCATAAGAACAACGAAGAGATATATGCCGTTCTGTCGGGCAAGGGAAAGGCTGTGATCGACGGAGAGACCGTGGAGCTGTCGGCGGGCGATTGGATACGCGTTTCTCCTTCAGCTAAGAGACAGCTTTCCGCTTCTGATGACGCTGCCATGTGTTTTTTGTGTATTCAGGTGAAGGAAAACTCGCTTGGCGCTTACACACAGGACGATGCGGTTATTGAAAAATAAAGAATGGCATCATAAGTCCTGAAAACACCCGATTTCAAATTCGGGTGTTTTTTATATACCGAAACAAGCAGTTTCTTAAGCTGTTATTGTCCTGTTTTATGCAACGTTGTTCTTGCGCGGCGACTGTATCATAATATTTTTTCGCTTCATTTCCTGAAGCACAATAGATAATTTCAAAAAGATCTTGACAAAGAAGATATTTTGTGTTATAATATTGAATATAAATTCAATGAATTGTTATTTAACGAGGTGAGCATATGTCAATACGCGACGAACAAAAGGAGCAGCGCCGCGCCTTGATAATTGACAAGGCGATAGAGCTGTTTGCTAAAAAAGGTTATTTGGACACTAAAATCGGGGATATTGCAAAAGCTGCCGATATGAGTGTGGGGCTGATGTTCCACTATTTCGAGTCCAAGGAAAAGCTTTTCGAGGAGATAGTACGATATGGCACGAATGCGACAAACACTCCGCGCGAAATGAACTTTGAAAACCCTCTTGACTATTTTGAGGGCTTTCTGAAGGTTCTGCTACAATATGTCAAAGAGCATCCTCAAACAATGTATCTTTTTGTGATTATAGGTAGAATTCAACATAGCGAGGGAGTTCCGCCGCACATCAAGGAGATCGCCGCAGGCGTTGATCAGATCAAGCAATCGGCGGAGGTAATAGCGGCGGGGCAGGAGTACGGCTATTTCCGCGAGGGCGATCCGTACCTGCTCGCGTTCACGTTCTGGAGCAGTATACAGGGGATCATGGAGCGGCTCGCCTCCGCGCCAGAATTGGCGGAAAGCGGCAGACTTCCCGAGACGGATTGGATAATAGATATAATAAGAGGTGATAAGCAATGATCAAACTTGAAAATGTGCGCAAGTCATACGGTGTAAAGGATAACCAAACCGAGGTGCTTAAAGGGGTCTCATTGGATATTGAAGATGGTGATTTCGCGGTGATCCTGGGTCCCTCGGGCTCGGGAAAATCCACGCTGTTAAACGTTGCGTCGGGCTTGGAGCGCCCCGACAGCGGCAAGGTACTGTACAGTCGCGAAAATATTGCGGTGCTTTCCGATAAACAGCTTACCGAGTTTCGCAGAAAAAACATAGGCTTTATTTTTCAGCAGTACTATCTTCTGCCTAATCTTAACGTTGACAAGAATGTAAAAATGGGCGCGGAGCTTGCCTCTAACGGTAATTACGCCGAGGCGATAAATGCTCTCGGACTATCGGAAAAGCGCAACAAATTTCCGCACGAGCTGAGCGGAGGAGAACAGCAGCGAGTTTCCGTAGCGAGAGCGCTTGCGAAAATGCCCTCCGCGCTGTTTCTTGACGAGCCTACGGGAGCGTTGGACGAAGCCACGGGACGGCAGGTTCTCGATTACATCGGCAAGCTTCAAGGCGAGTTTGAATTCACAGTGATTATGGTAACTCATAACACTAATATCGCCGATATGGCTAAAACCGTGATCAGAATGAACAGCGGAAAAATCATCGAACAGTACCGAAACTCATCACAAAAGAGCGCTTACGAGATAGGATGGTAAATATGATCACGATAAAAGACGTTTTCAAGCTTGTCGGAATAATTATAATTTCCGCGTGCGCAGTGTTTGTCTGCGCTCTGTTTTTGAATTACAATATAGATCTGCGCGGAATTGAACCGCAGATCACCGAGCAGACGCAGACGCTTTATGGCGCGCTTGTCACCACGGGAAAGGTCGTTAGCGCGGTAAGCGGCGGCTGTCTGCTGATCACTTCGATAATCATGCTGGCGTTTTACATCAAGCACTATATAGATTCCCACCGCAGACAGCTTGGCATTTTAAAGGCGCTCGGCTATTCAAATATGAGAATATCGCGCGGCTTTTGGGTTTTCGGACTGAGTGTGTTCGTCGGCACAGGGATAGGCTTTGCGGGAGCATTCTGCCTTATGCCGACGTTCTATTCAGCTCGGAACGATGAAGGATATCTCCCGATGTTTACTCCTGAATTTCATCTTGAATTGTTTGCTGCCTTGGTGATCATCCCGACCGTATTTTTTGCACTGCTTTCGATCTTTTACGCGCACATAAAAATGAAAATGCCTGTTCTTGAATTGCTTAAAGGAAATACCGTTCCCAAGATCGGACACGTAAAAAGCGGCGATGGTCTGCCGTTCCTGAAGGATATGAAAAGAGCGACTGTAAGGGGCAGAAAGTCACTTGTGTTTTTCATAGGATTTGCGGTATTTTGCTATTCGGCAATGGTTCAGATGTCATTGGGAATGAATAAACTGGCAGATGAGATTATATCGCTTATGACAATTATGATCGGTGTGGTTTTGGCTTTTACAACGCTGTTTATCGCGGTGACAACGATAGTAAGCTCAAACGCCGTATCCGTATCGGTAATGCGCGTTTTCGGATATTCGACCCGTGAGTGCTCCTCGGCGGTGCTGAACGGTTACCGCCCCGCCGCTCTTGTCGGGTTCGTGCTCGGAACGGTGTATCAGTATTTTCTGTTGAGAATAGCCGTAAACGTTTTGTTCAAGGATGTTGAAAACGTTCCAGAATTTGATTTTAACGTCAGCGCACTGGTTATCGCGGCGGTATCGTTTGTGATAATTTACGAAGCTGTTATGTATTTCTGTTCATGGAAGATCAGTAAAATCTCCGTCAAGGAAATTATGATGGATCGCGAGTAAAATGCCATTTAAAAACACCATTGAATAGGCACGGAGAGGCGGGACGTTCCGTTGCCGTATATATACTTGCCGCCATTGCAAATCGCACATAGTTTGCCGATTTGCAATGGCGGCAAGTATGAAATTGCTTTTTCTCGTTAAAAATTTATTTATGCTGGACAAAAGGAAAATTTTGTGTTATAATAAATAAAAAATCAAAGGAGGAAAACATCATGTCAGAAAGACCCGCTGCGGGAACAGGCGGCGATCGCTATGTTCCCTATTCCGAGCGTACAGGAGAGCAATCGCCCGTATACTTCACACGCGATCTATCCGCGGAGGGATTGCGCAAGGCATTCGCAAAGGTAAACCAAAACATCACGGGCAGGGTGAGCATAAAGCTCCACACGGGCGAGCCTCACGGTCCGAATATCATTCCGCGTCCGTGGGTGGAATCGCTGGTAAAAAACGATCTTCCCGGCGCGTCGATAATCGAGACCAATACCTACTACGAGGGCGGGCGCTACACTACCGAGGAGCACCGCAAGACCCTTGAGGTCAACGGCTGGACGTTCTGCCCCGTCGACATCACCGACGCGGATGGCATCGCGCCGCTCCCCGTAAATGGCGGCAAGTGGTTCACCGAAATGATGATGGGCAAGAATATACTCAACTACGACTCGCTTTTCGTGCTCACGCACTTCAAGGGTCACGCGATGGGCGGCTTCGGCGGTTCGGCAAAGAATATCGGCATAGGCTGCGCGGACGGCAGGATAGGCAAGGGAATGATCCACAGCGCCGAGGGCTCGGACGACCTCTGGTCGATCAACAAGGAGGAGCTTATGGAACGTATGATGGAGAGCGCAAAGGCTGTCGTTGACCACTTTGAGGGGCATATCAGTTTTGTAAACGTTCTGCGGAATATGTCAGTTTCCTGCGACTGTGAGGGCGTTGCGGCGGCTCCCGTTGTCACGCCGAATATCGGGATACTCGCGTCGCTTGATATTCTCGCTGTCGATCAGGCGTCCGTCGACTTAGTGTACGCGATGAACGAAAGCGACCGCCACGCGCTCGCCGAGCGCATAGAGAGCCGTCACGGGTTCCGCCAGCTTACCTATATGAAGGAGCTCGGTATGGGCAACGACAGATACAGTCTTATCGACCTCGACAACGGCGAAAAGGAGATAACCGCCGCCGACGCGGTAAAGGGTGTTGTACCGTTTAAAGCGGAATAAAAAACGCGGAGGCTCGCAATGTGTGATACCCTTAACGGAGAAATCCCCAAAACCGAATAGGACAGCGATCCCCGCGCATCTGACAAGGTGCGCGGGGATTTATATAACATATTTAAAACAAAAAGTGACGCAGAAAATCAACCCTAGAGGCTTTATTGGCATAAAAAAATCACATTCGCTGTCGTGATATCATGAGACTTAATTTAGTCCTTTGATTTTACCGCCAGTTCTATCGCCTGCTTGCCGCTCAAATGCTCAATGGCAAATTCCAGCATACACAATATATCCCAATGCTTATCGATAGTACGGATACCCTCATCCATATACTCGATGGAATACTTTTGAGTAAAGGCTTCAATAGCCTTGCGTTTGGCATCTCCGTCCGCCATAACGCGTATCTTTCCGAAGGCTATCACGCTTTTAAAATAATCGGTGTATTCCTCAGCAATAACCTCATCGCGTCCTATTACGGTAAAGCTCGCTTTGGGACTGCTGTTTATCGCGTCTATTTTATGCCCGCTTTTCGCGCAGTGAAAATAGATCTTATTGTCAAGATAGAGATAATTTATCGGGACGGTATACGGGTATCCGTCGTCGCCAATCAGCCCGAGAACTCCCGTTGTTCCGTTATGCAGTATGGAAACGCTCTCCTCGGTCGTTAATACCTGCTTTTTTCTGCGCATTTCTCTGAACATAGCATTATCCTCCCAACATTATTGTAATGCGAGCTTGCCGCCCTCAAGACGATATACGCGATCAACAAGATCAAGTATTCGTTCGTCGTGCGTGACCATAACAGCGCCCTTTTCGTGCTTTTTAACTTCCATTCGTATCATCTCGACGACCTGTCTGCCGTGCTCGGCGTCAAGGCTTGCTGTCGGCTCGTCGGCGAGAATGATATCGGGATCGTTCACAAACGCCCTCGCGATAGCGACGCGCTGTTTTTCACCGCCCGACATCTCGGAGGGGTATTGCTCCGCGCACTTTTTGATGTCCAGCTCGTGAAACAATCCGTCTATATCCGCCGCAGCCGCGCCCTTATAACGGAATGCCGACAGCTGCTCCTTAGCTTTCAGATATGGCAGAAGCTGATGATTCTGAAAAATAAATCCTATATGCTCGCGTCTGAGCTGCGTCCACTGCTTCTGATCGGTATCGGAAACGTTCTTTCCCGCGATACCTATACTGCCCGAATCGGGAGCAAGCAGCATTCCCGCGATAGTCAGAAGCGTGCTTTTTCCCGAGCCTGACGGTCCGATCACCGCCGCGAACTCGCCCTTTTCAACGCTAAGCGAAACATTATCCAACACGACATTTTTCCCGCTACCGTCACGGTATGCCTTTGTAATATTATCAAGCTGCAATACGCCCGTGCTCATTCTCCCGAACCTCCTATCACTTTCATCGGATCGACGTGCGAAATGCTCAGAACCGAGATCAGACCACCCGCGATCGATATCAAAATAAACGCTGCCATTACAAGCATAACATTCCCGTACTTCAAATAGAACGGCATTGTCTGCAGTATCGCTATCGACATCAGATATGTAAGGAGCGCCGCTGCCGCCGCACCGAATACCGCGATAACGCATACCTGCCCCGTGACCATAGCTGCCAGACGCTTCATGCTCATTCCAATAGCTTTCATAACGCCGAATTGCTTGTGCTTCTGTATCGTGAGTATATAATAGAAAACGCCTATTATCGCCGCCGATACCACGACCAGCACCCAGATTATCATGGTTATCGTCAGATGCTCCGCCTTATACGACGGGATATTCTCTATGACCTCGGACTTGGAAACGATCTCCGTGCCGTCAATTCGGATATTGCCGATATCGTTTCCTCTTATGGCTATCGTGTGATACATCTTTTGATACATGGGGTTCAGCGCGGTTCTGATAGCCGTGTAGCTGTCCACCGAGATAAAGCCTACCGAGGTGTGTCCGTACATAGTATCTGCGGCAAACCCCGCTACCGTAAATTCAAGCTCCGAGGACGAATCATACACGGTATCTCCGACCACGATACCCTCCTGTATAAAACTCTCGTCAAGCACGATAGCGTTTGCCGCGTCGGATTCGCTAAGCCGCAAACCGTCAATGACCTCGGGTTCGAGAAAGCTGCCGGGTTCGATAATAAAATAAGTAATATTCAGCTTTTCGGGAGTGTCCTTTTTTGACAGGAACATTCTCTGAATACCCAGCACTGCGAGTTCCGAGTCAGTCTGCGAGCGCAGTTCGTCAAATTTCTCGGCTTTCAGATTGGACACGGTTATCAGCTTTTCGGCGGAATCGCTCAAAAGAAAATAATCCGCATCCATATTGTCGATACCCGATACGACCGCTCTGCCAAGCCCCTCAACCAGTCCCGACAAAAACAGCACCATAAACACCAACAGTATGATTATGATCTCGATGAGAACATACTTCTTCTTATTATAAGCCAGCTCCTTCAACGCCAATTTCATAGCCGAAATCCACCTTTCATATTTATTTGTAAAACACCGCAAGCAGCGTTTATTTACAGCTCTCTGTCCATTCCCTCACCGATAAGCTGTACAAACATCTCGGATGTTTCGAGCATCTTTTCGATACGCTCTGCGCCTATCTTCTCGAAGGTCTCCTCCTCGAGCCTGAAGAGCGGCAGCACGCACTTTTTCACCAGATTTTTTCCCGCCTTCGTCAGTACCATATCCTTTTCACGGCGATCGGTATTGGAAACGCGAAACTCGATAATCCCTTTTTCGTTCAGGATCTTTGCGCCGTAGCTAACGGACTGCTTCGGTATGCCGTAATCAAGACATATCTCCTTTTGTGTGACCGATTTATTTCGTCCAAGCCGATAGAGTATTACAAACTCATTATAGCTTATGCCGTGGGCATCAGCCCATTTCAGATAGTTATTGGTATTGCTTTTCCAGAACCCGTCGATAGCCGTTACATAATTTGTTTTGTTTATCATAATTCACCGCCACAATAAATGTTAGTTTAGTAATATTTTGGACTAAATAAATTATAGCATATGTTTTCCGCCTTGTCAAGAGGTTTTTAAAATTTTTTTGTTGTACTATTTGAAAAATAGTCCGCCCAAAGCGTATATTATAATGTGTTTTTAAAAGAAGCATGTTCCGAGCGCATACCTCGAAATTTTTTCAAAATCCCTATTGACAAAATTATTAAAACGTGATACAATACAAATAGTCCAACACAGGACTTTATTTTCCAAAGGATATCTGTTTTATGAAAGGATGAGTTTTATGGGAGGATTATCATTGGTTCTTGCGGTTCTGGGCGCGGGTGTTATGGTGTGGCATTTTATTACTCACGACATAATTCTTGGCATTGCTTGTACAGTATTGTTTCTCGCCGCGTTTATTATCGGCTTGGTTGAGATGAGGAAGAAATCCAAGCAGGGCGATCTGTTGGCGAGCATGAAGAATTTCGCTATGCTCGGTCACGGCATGGCGGGAACGCTTGTCATTGTCGGCGGAGTAATGTGCGCTATTGCTAACTTTATGCACAAGTAACTTGTACATAGGAAAATAAGACCTCCGGTTTGTTCTCAAAACGAACAAGCCGAAGGTTTTTTGCGCATTTTCGGCGGGTAACGATCAAACGCTGAAATTTGAGAATAAATAGAAACGGCAGGTACAATATAATGGCTCAGCGAAATACCGATATAAAAATGCTATACAAAAATTATTTTACGCCGTCACGTTCCGCGGCGACCGAGAGCAAACCAAAAAGGAAACGCAGAACGGAACCCTCCGATTGGCTGGTTCCCGTCAATCCAAAGTACTTTGACATAGAAAAAGCGTTTTCCGAAAATGATACGATACTATGGAAACAGAGCACGTGTATTATCGTCGGGGATATTATTTATTTGTATATAGCCGCGCCGTATTCCTCAATAATGTATAAGTGCAAAGCTGTAGAGGTCGATATTCCGTATAATTACGACGACGGCAGAGTGCATATGCAAAAGGTAATGAAAATACGCTTGCTGAATACATACGATAAAAACACATTCGGGCTTGAGCTGCTGCGCGAGCACGGAATAAATTCGGTGCGCGGACCGAGAAGCGTTCCCTACGGTCTGCTCTGCAAGCTGGAACGCAAAAGCGGTTAATATAAAGGAGATTTTTATGGAACTTATGGTAAAAACAATAAAGACCAAAAATGTGATCTCAAAGTCAAATCTGCCTGTCGGCGATTTTTCCGTCAACCCATATACGGGCTGCGAGCACGCGTGCAAATACTGCTACGCCTCGTTTATGAAACGCTTCACAAATCATTCCGAGGATTGGGGAGCGTTTCTTGATATTAAGGAGTGGGATACGATGAAAAATCCTCAAAAGTATAATGGAAAAGAACTGTTTATCGGTTCCGTAACAGACCCTTATCAGCCTGCCGAGGAAAAATACGGACGCACAAGGGCGCTTCTCGAGCAGCTTCAAGGCAGCGGCGCCAAGGTGTCAATCGCGACAAAATCCGATCTGATACTCCGCGATCTCGATTTGATAAAGACGTTTCCGAACGCCCGCGTTTCGTGGTCGATAAATACTTTTGACGAAAAATTCCGCGCGGATATGGACAACGCCGTCAGCATAGAAAGACGATTGGCGGCAATGAAAGCGTTTTACGACGCGGGTATACGCACTACCTGTTTTATTTCCCCTATTTTCCCGGGTATTACAAACCCGTTTGAAATTATCCGCCGTGCGAAAAATCAATGCAATCTCGTGTGGCTTGAAAATTTAAATCTGCGCGGAGGCTATAAATCGGTTGTTTTTGACTATATAGCAGAAAAGCACTCCGATCTTTTTCCGCTGTACCAAGCAATCTACACAAACAAGGACAGAAGCTTTTGGTTGGAGCTTGATGAAAAAATGAGAGAATTTACAAAATCGGATGGGCTTTTATATCTTCGCAATGACGATTCGATAACGCGTTCGTTCGATGAGCCGCCAATCGTTGTCAACTACTTTTTCCACGAGGAGATCGTTCCGTCGGCTAATAAGAAAAAGAAACCGGGAGGTGTTAAATAGTGGATCTGCTGAAAGCGGATATAAAAAAGCTATACAAAAAATATCTGGTGCCGTCGCTTTCAGCGGCGGTCGTTACGTCTGTCTACAGCTTTGCGGATATGATCGCGATAGGCAGAGGAGTTGGCGCGGACGGCGCATCGGCGTTGTCGATAGCTACTCCGATATTCGGGGTTATCTCATTTTTCGGAATACTCTGCGGCATCGGCGGAAGCGTTTACAT
>ERZ778495.896-NODE-896-length-23782-cov-6.789818_pt1 | contig 23782 bp, 16 predicted proteins | sample MGYA00433100_ERZ778495 | MGnify/ENA primary metagenome ERZ778495 (study PRJEB29527, sample SAMN07138962) | mouse gut metagenome | material: feces | host: mouse | place: China:Nanjing | collected 2016-01-25 ...
CCACATACCCGCCATAAGAAAATCCCTTCTACGATATTAACATCCTCTGCCACCCTATCATTAAGAAAACATTTCCATAAAAGAAATTCCCGTCCGCACATATCCCCGCATGCCACAACAATAGTTTTCAATAAAAAAAACATCATTTACAAATCAACGAAACGCATAAAATATTATGATAACGATAAAAGGAATAAAAAAGAGTTTCGGCACGCTCGAAGTATTGAAAGGAATAGACCTTGAAATAAACAAAGGCGAAGTGGTGAGCATCGTCGGACCGAGCGGAGCCGGAAAGACCACACTTTTGCAGATAATGGGCACACTCGACAAAGCCGACAGCGGCTCGGTGATAATCGACGGTGTGGACATAGGCAGCCTCAACGCAAACAAAATGGCTGAGTTCAGAAACCTCAACATCGGCTTCGTATTCCAGTTTCATCAGCTGCTGCCCGAGTTTACGGCACTCGAAAACATAATGATTCCCGCATATATAGCAGGTAAACCGACCAAAGAGGCCAGACAAAGAGCAAAGGAACTGCTGGAATTCATGGGGCTGGCAGACCGTGCCGACCACAAGCCTGGACAGCTGTCGGGCGGAGAAAAGCAGCGGGTGGCGGTGGCACGGGCTCTTGTCAACAACCCGGCCGTGATATTGGCAGACGAGCCTTCGGGCAGTCTCGACTCTCAAAACAAAACCGAGCTGCACAGGCTTTTCTTCGAACTGCGCGACAAGTTCGGGCAGACTTTCGTCATAGTGACACACGATGAACAACTCGCGGCGACCACTGACCGAACAATAAAAATGCGCGACGGACTGCTTGACACTGACGCCGACACGGGCACGGCAGAGGAAACATCTACCAACGCCGGATCGGAAAGCCCGGCATATTCCACAGAGGACATCACTTCCACTGCCCCGACGGCATCAGCCACCATAATAAACCAAATAAAAGAAGACGACAAATGAACAGAATAAAATTAGGCGACTACAACAAACTGACCATCGTAAAATCGGTGGATTTCGGACTCTATCTCGACGGTGGAGACGAAGGAGAGATACTATTGCCGACACGTTATGTACCGAAAGGCGCCAAAACAGGCGATGAGATAGACGTATTCATCTATCTCGACCAAGACGAGCGCCTCATAGCAACCACCCAGCAGCCATTGGCCAAGGTGGGAGAATTTGCGCATCTCGAAGTGGCCTGGGTCAACGAATACGGCGCGTTTCTCAACTGGGGATTGATGAAAGACCTTTTCTGCCCGTTCCGCGAGCAGAAAAAGCGCATGGTTACAGGCTCGTCGTATATAGTATATGTGACGGTAGACGAGGACAGTTACAGACTGATGGCGACCGCAAAGGTTGACCGGTATCTGGATAATGAACGCCCGTTGTATCGACATAATGACGAGGTCGATTTACTCGTGTGGCAGAAAACAGAACTCGGATTTAAGGTTATAGTGGACAATAAGTTTTCGGGACTGGTATATGATGACCGCATCTTCCGACCGCTGACCACAGGCGACCGGCTGAAAGGCTATATCGACCACGTTCGTCAGGACGGGAAAATAGATATTGTGCTACAGCCTACCGGGCACCGGCACACAGAAGAGTTTGCCGAGACGCTGCTACGGTATCTACAAGAGAACAACGGACACTGCGAACTGGGAGACAAAAGCCCTGCAGAACTGATTGCCGACCGCTTTAAAGTGAGTAAGAAAGCATATAAAAAAGCTATCGGCGACCTGTACCGCAAAAGACTGATAAGCATCGATGAAAACGGGATCACATTGGTGTGATACCACGTACGGCATCATAACACAAATCAAGCGGCGCGAGGACTTTCGTTCTCGCGCCGCTTGATTTTATAAGATTAACCTTTTATACTATTATCCCTAATCTCCTCTTTGACATTGGCGATTAGAACTCTGCCGTCTTCGGTGTTCTCGGGAACGGGATGACATCGCGTATGTTCTGCATTCCGGTGACGAAGAGTATCAGACGCTCGAAACCGAGACCGAAACCGCCGTGCGGGCATGTTCCATACTTACGTGTATCAAGATACCACCACATATCCTTCATCGGAATATTGCGCTCTTCTATCTCGCCGATCAGCTTGTCATAGTTCTCCTCACGCACGCTGCCGCCTATTATCTCGCCAATCTGCGGGAAAAGCACATCGGTGCCTTGAACGGTGCGCCCGTCTTCGTTTATCTTCATATAGAACGCCTTTATCTCCTTCGGATAGTCGGTCATGATTACCGGTTTCTTGAAATACTCCTCTACAAGATAACGCTCATGCTCACTCGCCAAGTCCATACCCCAGCTTACAGGGAATTCGAACTTGCGTCCATTTGCCACCGCTTCTTCAAGTATCCTGATACCCTCGGTATACGGCAGTCGCTCAAACGAGCCTGAAACGACTGATTTCAAACGCTCTATCAGCGTCTTGTCCACCATCTTGTTCAGGAAGTCAAGATCATCGGCACAGTTGTCCAACGCCCATTGCACACAGTATTTGATAAAATCTTCTTCAAGATCCATCAAATCTTTGAGATCTATGAAGGCAACTTCGGGTTCAATCATCCAGAACTCAGCAAGGTGACGCGGCGTGTTACTGTTCTCCGCACGGAACGTCGGGCCGAAAGTATAGATTGCTCCGAGCGCAGTTGCGCCAAGCTCACCTTCGAGCTGTCCGCTGACCGTCAGTGACGCCTGCTTGCCGAAGAAGTCATCATCATACGTTATCTTTCCCTCTTCATCCTTTTTAAGGTCATACAGGTTTTTCGTCGTCACCTGAAACATCTGCCCCGCTCCCTCGCAGTCGCTGGCAGTGATGAGCGGTGTATGGAAGTAGAAGAAACCGTGATCGTGGAAATACTTATGTATGGCAATGGCCATATTGTGACGTATTCTCATCACGGCGCCGAACGTATTGGTACGCAAACGCATGTGGGCGTGCTGCCGCATGTATTCGAAACTCTGTCCTTTCTTCTGCATCGGATAGTCGCTTCCGCAAAGTCCGTATACTTCAATCTCGGCGCACTGTATCTCTACAGTCTGTCCTGCACCCATGCTCTCCACCAGCGTACCTGTCGCACTGATGCACGAGCCGGTAGTTATCTGTTTCAAGGTCTCCTCATCAAACTTGGCGGGGTCTACCACCACCTGCACGTTCTTTATCGTCGAGCCGTCGTTGAGGGCGATGAAGTCCACCGCTTTGCTGCTGCGATGGGTACGCACCCAACCTTTCACATTGACGGTGGCACCGAAGTCGGTGAGCCTCAATACGTCAACAACTTTTGTCCTTTCCATAATTCCTTGTCTTTTACGTTTATTCGTAAGCACCCATGCGCAGGCGGTTTACCTCCTCTTCAGTAAGGTATCGCCAGTCGCCTCGGCGCAGATTCTTCTTTGTCAGTCCAGCAAATAACACCCGGTCGAGCTTCGTCACCTTATAACCGAGATGTTCGAAGATACGGCGCACGATACGGTTCTTGCCGCTGTGTATTTCTATTCCCACTTGTTTCTTGTCCACCGGATCGGCATATTCCACCGCATCAGCCTTTATATCACCGTCTTCAAGAGTGATACCGTCGCGTATCTGCTGCAAGTCATGGGCAGTGACGTTCTTGTCGAGATATACGTGATATACTTTCTTCTTCAAGAACTTGGGATGTGTGAGTTTGCTGGCCAGATCGCCGTCGTTTGTGAGCAACAGCACACCGGTGGTGTTGCGGTCCAGGCGTCCCACAGGATAAATACGTTCCGTACATGCGTCTTTCACAAGATCCATCACCGTCTTGCGCTGCTGCGGGTCATCGCTCGTGGTCACGTGATCTTTGGGCTTGTTGAGAAGCACATAAACTTTCTTCTCCAACGACACCGGCTGCTCATGAAACATGACACTATCAGTACGCATAACCTTGGTGCCCAACTCTGTCACCACCTCTCCGTTTACCTTCACCACACCAGCCTGTATGAACTCATCGGCCTCTCTACGGCTGCACACTCCCGCATTGGCAAGATATTTGTTGAGACGTATCGGCTCGTTTGGATCATAGTGTTCCTCCCTATACTCAATACGCTTCTTCATGCTGTACTTTGCATGCGGGTCGTAGTCGGCAGTGCGCTGACGATAGCCGCCACGCTGCTGCCCATAACCTCCTCGGTTGTTATATCCTCCACGGGGCTGGAAACCGCCATGCTCGCCATCACCGCCATTGTTGAAGCGGGGGCGATACGAGGGACGTTCCTGATTATAGCCGCCACGATTGCCACCGTAGTTGCTACGGGGCTGATAGCCGCCCTGCTCACCGTCGCCGCCATTATTGAAACGTGGACGATACGAGGGACGTTCCTGATTGTAGCCGACATGGTTGCCACCGTAGTTGTTACGTGGCTGATAGCCGCCCTGCTCACCGTCGCCGCCATTATTGAAACGTGGACGATACGAGGGGCGTTCCTGGTTGTAGCCGCCACGATTGCCACCGTAGTTGTTACGTGGCTGACGGTATTCGCCGTCATTATTATTGTAACGCGGACGATAAGGGCGCTGCTGCGTACTTTGCAGCCCCGCTCCGAATCCTTCGGGCCGGAAACCGCCTTCATCGTTGTCGCTGTTGTTATACCTTGAATAGCCGCCGCGCCTGTCTTGGTTGTAAGGACGCGACTGATTGATGCGGGGACGCGGCGAGCGTCCTGCACTTCGATAATTCTGATAACCGTCCGAAGACTCTGATGAACGGTAACCCTCACGGCCGCCGGCTTTCTGCTCTGCGGACATTTCCTCTTGTCTCTTTTCGTTTTCTAATTCCATTGTTTACTTGATTGTTAAATATAGGGTCTCACGACCCGGGTTGATTATTTGCTGTTTATATTCCTGTGTATGTATGCGGGGTGATGGCCATCAACTCGGCTTTCACGCTCTCGCTCACGTTCAGTTCCTGAATAAATCGGTGTATTGTCTCTTCTGTCATCTTCTCATTCGTGCGGGTAAGCGCTTTCAGCGCCTCATAGGGGTTCGGATAAGCCTCACGGCGCAACACAGTCTGTATGGCCTCAGCCACCACAGCCCACGTGTCGTCAAGGTCTGCGCTGATTTTCTCTTCGTTGAGAATAAGCTTGCGAAGCCCTTTCAGGGTACTTTGCATCGCTATCAGTCCATGCCCCATCGGCACACCTACATTACGCAGTACGGTAGAGTCCGTCAGGTCGCGTTGCAGACGGCTCACAGGCAACTTCTGCGCCAAGAATTGCAGAATGGCGTTCGCCATGCCGAGATTGCCCTCGCTATTCTCGAAATCTATCGGGTTTACCTTGTGGGGCATGGCGCTCGAACCTACCTCTCCCGCCTTTATCTTCTGCTTGAAATACTCCATTGAGATATACATCCATATATCCCGGTCGAGGTCTATTATAATTGTATTTATACGACGCATTGCATCGAACAGCGCGCCCATATAGTCATAATTGCTTATCTGGGTGGTATACTGCTCGCGCACAAGGCCGAGCTTGCCGCTGACAAAATCATTGCCGAACGCGCGCCAGTCATACTGCGGATATGCCACACGGTGGGCATTGTAGTTGCCCGTTGCCCCGCCGAACTTGGCCGTTACGGGCACCGCTTTCAGCTGTCCAAGCTGCTCTTCGAGACGGTATGCGAATACCATAATCTCTTTGCCGAGACGTGTTGGAGATGCCGGCTGACCGTGGGTCTTGGCAAGCATGGACACGTCTTTCCACTCCTCGGCATAGCTTCGCAATTGTGCGATAAGCTCCTCTATCACGGGACAGTACACATCATCAAGTGCCTCTTTAACAGACAAGGGGACACTTGTATTGTTGATATCCTGTGATGTGAGTCCGAAGTGTATGAACTCTTTGTATTCATCGAAACCGCCGATAGCGTCAAGCTGCTCTTTTATGAAATATTCCACAGCCTTCACATCGTGGTTTGTCACTTTCTCTATGTCTTTAACACGTTGAGCGTCTGTTGTCGTAAAATTGCGGTATATATCGCGAAGACGCCCGAACAACTCATGGTCGAAACCTTCCAGTTGTGGCAATGGAAGCTCGCAGAGGGTTATGAAATATTCTATCTCCACACGAACGCGGTAGCGGATGAGGGCATATTCGGAAAAATACTCCGCCAGCGGCTCCGTCTTGCCTCTGTAACGCCCGTCGATGGGCGATACGGCTGTCAACAAATTTAAGTCCATATACTTGCTATAAATACTATTCAGACCGCAAAGTTAAGCATTAAATTCGACTTAACAGCAAAACTATCCGCCAAAATTACATATCATATATATAAAAACATCCCGCAATCTGAAATCAGACTGCGGGATCAACGTTGTGGGCGCTGAGGGATTCGAACCCCCGACCCTCTGCTTGTAAGGCAGATGCTCTAAACCAGCTGAGCTAAGCGCCCTTACTTGTCGTAAGCGGTTGCAAAGGTAATATGTTTTTCCGAAACCGCCAAACATTTTCGTGAAAATTTTCAATCACGGCATATAAAAGCCGTTTTTTTCGTAATCTTCAAGGCAAAAAAAATCCCAAACATACAAAGAAGACACAAACAAACACTAAACCGTACACATACGGAAAGCTGTATGCCAACATACTGAAAACACAACGTATATGCACAATCTTGCAAGCTTGACTTCCCTGGCAGACCTCAACACCCTGAAATTGAAATACGCACACTCCATAGATACGACTGCCCATACTAAAGGAACAAACATTATGGCCGCTATCGGCTCAATAAAGAAAAGAATCCGACAAGCGCGCCTGTTTCATGCTTGAAAGAGCAAGGGGGCATATCGTGCGCGACAACATAGGCACTACCTGTCCCAACATGCGCAAATGTTTTTTCAACAAGTTACCATTAATACATACCAAAACGTACCCGACACATCCAAGTTCGCCAAAGAGAAGACATCAACACCCCCTCACAGCATGTTAAACGCACGTCAACCACCGTCCAGCTGCAACACACCGGATTACCGAGAACATAAAGCAGTAGGCTCCTTTCTACAAAAAAACGTTTTCCAATAACTCCTCTTCATCCACCACCCACCCGCCAACCTGACAGATAACGACTATAAGCACTGTATTTCACCAACCGCACAATCAAAACACTCCATCATCCAAACACAATCACGACAAATTGTTAAATTTATGTAATTGTTAGGCTTTTACACCTTTTATCTATAATTTTGCACCTCAAATTTGCACATATATAAATAAAAATAAAAGCAAAAAGATGAATATTTCATTTGAAAACCCCGACAAGATCAACGGTCTGATGACCATGACTTTCGAGAAAGAAGACTATCAGACAGAGGTAGACAAAACACTGAAAGACTATCGCAAAAAGGCCAACATACCGGGATTCCGCCCGGGTCAGGTTCCGATGGGACTGGTTAAGCGTCAGTTCGGCACATCCGTGAAAGTGGATGTAATCAACAAGATGCTCGGAGAGAAACTCTATGAGTATGTGCGCGAGAACAAAATCCAGATGCTCGGCGACCCGCTGCCGAGCGACAAGCAGAAAGAGCTTGACTTCGAGAAAGGCGAGACATTCGAGTTTGTGTTTGACATCGCCGTGGCTCCTGAGTTCAAGGCCGACCTGACTGCCGACGACAGCATCGACTATTACGACATCGACGTGGACGACGAGCTGGTAAACCGCCAAATCGAAATGTTCCAGTCTCGTGCCGGACACTATGACAAGGTAGAAAAATACGATGCCGCACAGAACGACATGCTCAAAGGAGACCTCCGCGAGCTTGACGCCGACGGCAGCACAAAAGAAGGCGGTATCACGGTAGAAGGCGCCGTCATCATGCCCGAGTATATCAAGGTAGACGAACAGAAGGCCCTCTTCAACGACGCGGCCTTAGGCAGCATCATCACTTTCAATCCCCGCAAGGCCTATGAAAGCGACACCGAGCTGGCCGCCCTGCTAAAGGTGGAGAAAGACGTTGCCGCTGCGGCAACCACAGACTTCACATACCAGGTGACAGAGGTTTCACGCTTCGTGAAAAGCGAAATCAACCAGGAACTGTTCGATTCGGTATACGGCAAGGATACCGTGAAAGACGAGGCTGAGTTCCGCGGCAAGATAGCAGAGGGAATCAAGGCGCAGCTTGCCACAGACACAGACTACAAGTTCCTGCTCGACGTACGCGCTTACCTGGAGAACAAGGCTGGAGAACTGCAGTTCCCCGACGCGCTGCTCAAACGTATCATGCTCAACAACAATAAGGACAAGGGCGAGAAGTTCGTTGAGGACAACTATGAAGCAAGCGTAAAGGAGTTGAAATGGCATCTCATCAAAGAACAGCTCGTGGCCGCCAATCAGATCAAGATCGACGACAACGACATCAAAAACGTAGCCAAGGAGACCGCCCGCATACAGTTTGCCCAGTATGGCATGTCGAACGTTCCGGAGGAATATCTCGACAACTACGCCACCGAGATGCTCAAAGACCGCAAGAACGTGGACAGCCTTGTAGACCGCGCCATCGACATCAAACTCATCGGCGCTCTCAAAAACGTTGTCAAACTGAACAACAAACAGGTATCACTCGATGATTTCAACAAGATGATGCAGGAAAAATAAAGCGCACCATCAAAAATAATCTCATATTTTAAGGAGGTTATCGACTTTTTTTATTAATTTTGTTCCTACGAACAAAGATAAAAGGTCGATAACCTTCTTTGTTTTTTACCGAAACAAAGCAAAGATATAAAGATATTATGAACGATTTCAGAAAATATGCGACGAAGCATTTAGGCATCAACGGATTGGTGCTTGACGAGGTCGTAAGCTCCCAGGCTCAATACCTCAACCCGTACATCCTTGAAGAGCGCCAGCTCAACGTCACGCAGATGGACGTGTTCTCACGACTGATGATGGACCGCATCATCTTCCTCGGCACACAGATAGACGACTACACCGCCAACACGTTGCAGGCACAGTTGCTATACCTCGACTCGGTAGACCCGGCGAAAGACATATCCATATATATAAACTCTCCCGGCGGCAGCGTCACGGCCGGACTGGGCATTTACGACACGATGCAGTTCATATCGAGCGACGTGGCCACAATATGCACAGGCATGGCGGCGTCCATGGCGGCGGTATTGCTCGTAGCCGGAGCTGAAGGCAAACGCTCGGCACTGACCCACAGCCGTGTGATGATCCACCAGCCGCTCGGCGGAGTGCAAGGCCAGGCATCCGACATAGAAATCGAGGCAAAGGAGATAATGAAGTTCAAGAAAGAGCTTTACACCATCATCGCCGACCACTCACACACACCCTACGAGAAGGTGTGGAACGACTCCGACCGCAACTATTGGATGACGGCCGACGAGGCAAAGGAGTACGGCATGATAGACAATGTATTGACAAGGAAGAAGCAATAATCACCGATGAAGAAAGAATGCAGCTTCTGCGGCAGGAGCGAGAAAGAAGTAAGCCTGCTCATCACCGGCCTAAACGGCTATATCTGCGAAGATTGCGCCATGCAGGCATACCAGATTGTAGAGACAGCCGGACTGGCGGAAGAGCCGGAGAAGAAAGAAGAGAAGTTCAAGATAAAGAAAGTGCCCAAGCCAAAGGAGATAAAGCAGTATCTCGACGAGTATATCATAGGCCAGGACGAAGCCAAACGCACGCTTTCCGTGGCCGTGTATAATCACTACAAACGACTCAAGCAACCCGAAGACACCGACGGGGTTGAGATTGAAAAGAGCAACATCATAATGGTGGGAAGCACCGGAACGGGCAAGACCCTGCTGGCGCGAACCATTGCCAAACTGCTCGATGTACCGTTCACTATTGTGGACGCCACGGTATTCACCGAGGCTGGATACGTTGGCGAGGACGTGGAGAGCATCTTGTCACGCCTCCTGCAGGTGGCCGACTATAATGTGGCGGCAGCCGAGCGCGGCATCGTATTCATAGACGAGATAGACAAGATCGCAAGAAAGAGCGACAATCCTTCAATCACACGGGACGTGAGCGGAGAGGGAGTGCAGCAGGGACTGCTCAAACTGCTCGAGGGAACAATGGTCAACGTACCTCCGAAGGGCGGGCGGAAACATCCTGACCAGGACTATATCCATGTGGATACGAGAAACATTCTCTTCATCTGCGGAGGAGCATTCGACGGCATCGAGCGCAAGATCGCCCAGCGGATGAATACCCATGTGGTGGGATACAACTCGGTGCAGAACGTGCGCAACATAGACAAGGAGGATCTCATGCGCTATATACTGCCGCAAGACCTCAAATCGTTCGGCCTCATCCCCGAGATAATAGGACGTCTGCCGGTGCTCACCTATCTCAATCCGCTCGACAAAGAGGCATTGAAGAAAATACTTTCGGAACCCAAGAACTCGATAATAAAACAATACATAAAACTCTTCGAGATGGACGGCATCGCCCTGACATTCAGCGAAGAGGCTTTGGCGCTGATAGTAGACAAGGCCGTGGAATACAAGCTCGGTGCCCGCGGACTGCGCTCTATCGTGGAAAGCATCATGACAGACGCCATGTTCGAGGCTCCCTCCAAACGCGCCAAGACTTTCGACGTATCACTAGAATACGCTCAGGCACAACTCGAAAAATCACATCTGAGCAGAGGTGACCAATAACCTAAAACCTAACCATAATCTATGACAGACAAAGTGAACCTCACGGAAGCCCTCAAAAAATATTTCGGCTTCGACAAGTTCAAGGGCGATCAGGAAGCGATAATACGCAATGTGCTGGCCGGCAACGACACGTTCGTGCTGATGCCGACAGGCGGCGGCAAGTCGTTGTGCTACCAGTTGCCGTCGCTTCTGATGGAAGGGACGGCAATAGTGATATCGCCGCTGATAGCGCTTATGAAAAACCAGGTTGACGTCATCACCAACATAAGCGAGTCGAGCGGAATAGCACACTACCTGAACTCCTCGCTCAACAAGGCGGCGACAGACCGGGTGAAAACCGACATGAAAGCAGGACGAACCAAACTGCTGTACGTGGCGCCGGAATCACTGACAAAAGAGGACAACGTGGAGTTTCTGAAAACCGTAAAGATATCTTTTTACGCCATAGACGAGGCACACTGCATATCGGAGTGGGGACACGATTTCCGCCCCGAGTACCGGAGGATACGACCGATAATCACTGAGATAGGAACGGCACCCGTAATCGCCCTTACGGCCACAGCCACAGACAAAGTGCGAACGGACATAAAGAAAAATCTGGGAATAACGGATGCCAGGGAATTCAAAAGCTCGTTCAACCGCCCCAATCTTTACTACGAAGTAAGGCCGAAAACCAAGGAGGTAGACAAGGACATCATCAAGTTTATCAAGCAGCATCACGGCAAGAGCGGCATCATCTATTGCCTGTCACGCAAGAAAGTGGAAGAGCTGGCAGCCATATTATGCGCCAACGAAATAAAGGCCGCGCCTTACCACGCAGGCCTCGACTCGTCAAAACGCTCACAGACACAGGACGACTTTCTGATGGAAAAGATAGACGTGATAGTGGCCACGATTGCGTTCGGAATGGGAATAGACAAGCCCGACGTGCGGTTCGTGGTGCATTACGACATCCCTAAGAGCCTTGAAGGATACTACCAGGAGACCGGACGGGCCGGAAGAGACGGAGGAGAAGGCCGGTGCATTACGTTCTACTCGAACAAGGATCTGCAGAAACTCGACAAGTTCATGGAGGGCAAACCGGTGGCGGAGCAAGACATCGGCCGCCAGCTGCTGCAAGAGACAGCCGGATATGCCGAGACTTCCGTATGCCGCAGAAAGATGCTGTTGCACTACTTCGGCGAAGATTATGACAAGGAAAACTGCGGAAACTGCGATAACTGCCTGCATCCGAAAAAGAAAATTCAGGCCGACAACCAGCTTGTCACGGCACTGAAAGCTATCCTTGCAATCAAAGAAAACTTCAGACCGGACTACGTTACCGACTTTATCACCGGGCGGGAAACCGACGAGATAACAGCGCACAAGCATCATGAGCTGGACGAGTTCGGATCCGGCGAGGACGACGACCCGAAGATATGGGCGCCGCTTCTCAGTCAGGCACAGATTGCCGGATACATAAAGAAAGACGTGGAGAACTACGGCCTGCTCAAAATCACGGCCGCCGGAAGAAAGTTTATCAAGTCACCGCAACCGTTCATGATCGTGAAAGACAATGAGTTTGGCGACGAGGACGAAGTGACCGCCGATCACGACGGAGGGACAAGCGCGCTCGACCCGACACTGAACGCCATGCTGAAAGACCTCAGAAAGAAAGTCTCCAAGAAAATGGAACGTCCTCCTTACGTGATATTCCAAGACGTATCGCTCGAACAGATGGCCACGGACTATCCCGTGACACTCGACGAGCTGAAAAACATCCAAGGCGTAGGTGAAGGCAAGGTGAAGCAACCGTATGCGGCTGAGTTTGTCAAACTCATAAAACGCTATTGCGAAGAGAACGATATAGTGAGACAGGCCGATCTCCGTGTGCGCACCGTAGCGAAGAAGTCAATGCTGAAAGTAAGCATCATCCAAAGCATAGACAGACAGATAGCGCTCGACGACATAGCAAACGCAAAAGGCATAGAATTCGGCGACCTGCTCACGGAAGTGGAGGCCATAGTATACTCTGGCACCAAACTTGACATCGACTACTTCCTTGAAGAGGTGATAGACGAAGACAACATTGATGAGATATACGAGTATTTCCGCGAATCGGAAACGGATGACTTGCAGGCCGCCATGGACGAACTCGGAGAAGACTACCCGGAAGACGAAATCCGACTCGTACGCATCAAGTTCATCTCCGAAATGGCAAATTAGACCGTCGGCATCACGGCACGTATCCATATAATGTGCAACGGCACGGCAAAGAAAAAAAACTTGTAAGATAAAAGTCACGGATTTAACACTTTGTTTTTTCGTGAAATAGAAATACAGAAACGATATACATCGCTATATACAATGCGACAGACCGCTTTTCGCCAAATGGTGAAAAGCGGTTTTTTTGCGACGGGACTCCCGTTGGAATGCGTTTAGTTGCCAATTACGTTGCGTTTGGTATCCCGTTACGATGCAACGGGATACCAAACGCAACGCAACGAGGTGCTTATTGCGGAAAATAAGTACGGCAAACACAGGCGCTTTTTAGAATTAGTCCGGCACATCAAACCTAACATACTAAAACACAAGCGATTACACAAACACCCCATAATCCGCGTATTTACGGGCACTTGACTTCTATTTTCAAAAAAACGAAATATGAGAGACCGTTTGTAATATTATTTCACAACCTTGTCCCATGCTGCGACCGCATAATGAGAACCTGTCGCTTATCCGGCCTATAATTGTTGTTAATAAATAAAGAAAATGCGGTAAATAGATAAATATGTGAAAAAATTGTGCTAAATTTGCACGCAATAATTTTTAAAGCATAATAATATATGTCATCTTTTATTGCAGATAAAATCGTGATGGACGGCTTGACATACGACGACGTCCTGTTAATCCCCGCTTATTCAGAGGTACTGCCAAAAACGGTAGAGTTGCGAACACGGTTCTCCCGTAACATCGAACTGAACATACCTTTCGTAACCGCGGCGATGGACACCGTGACAGAGTCGCAGATGGCCATTGCCATTGCCCGTGAGGGAGGTATCGGAGTGATTCACAAGAACATGACGATAGAAGATCAGGCCCGTCACGTGGCGATAGTGAAACGTGCCGAGAACGGCATGATATATGACCCCGTGACGATACGCCGCGGCAAAACAGTGAAAGACGCACTCGACATGATGGCCGAGTTTCACATCGGCGGCATACCTGTGGTAGACGAAGACAACAGGCTGGTGGGCATCGTGACCAACCGCGACCTGCGCTTTGAGCGCCATCTCGACAGGAAAATCGACGAGGTGATGACATGCGAGAATCTCGTGACCACCACGCAGCAGGCCGACCTGACCGCCGCAGCCCAAATTCTGCAAGAGAACAAGATAGAGAAACTGCCCGTGGTAGATAAGGACAACCACCTGGTCGGCCTCATCACATATAAAGACATAACCAAGGCAAAGGACAAGCCGATGGCCTGCAAGGACAGCAAGGGCCGCCTGCGCGTGGCAGCCGGCGTGGGTGTTACCGCCGACACGCTCGAACGCATGCAGGCTCTCGTTGACGCGGGAGCGGACGCCATTGTGATAGACACGGCACACGGACACTCGAAATACGTGATAGAGAAGCTTGTCGAGGCAAAAAAATCGTTCCCGCAGGTAGACATCGTGGTGGGTAACGTAGCCACGGGAGAAGCCGCACGACTGCTCGTAGACAACGGGGCAGACGCAGTGAAAGTGGGCATCGGCCCCGGCTCGATATGCACCACACGCGTGGTGGCAGGCGTGGGAGTGCCGCAGCTAAGCGCCGTCTACGACGTATACAGCGCACTGAAAGGCACGGGAGTGCCCCTCATTGCCGACGGCGGACTGCGCTACTCGGGCGATGTGGTCAAGGCCCTGGCCGCCGGCGGAAGCTCGGTGATGATCGGTTCGCTCGTGGCCGGCACGGAAGAGAGTCCGGGAGAGACTATCATCTTCAACGGACGCAAGTTCAAGAGCTACCGAGGCATGGGATCGCTCGAAGCCATGGAGCAGAAGAACGGCTCGAAAGACCGCTACTTCCAAGGCGACACCAAGGAAGCGAAAAAACTCGTTCCTGAGGGTATCGCCGGGCGTGTACCCTACAAGGGGACGGTGCAGGAAGTGGTATACCAGATGGTGGGCGGACTACGCTCGGGCATGGGATACTGCGGAGCACAGAGCATAGAGAAACTGCACGACGCCAAATTCACACGAATAACAAACGCGGGAGTGATGGAAAGCCATCCGCACGACATCGCAATCACAAGCGAAGCTCCGAACTACTCGCGGCCTAACGACTAATATCAAGCATGAGAAAGATTAAATCGCTGATTGCCGCCGCGCTCATAGCGCAAAGTACGGCTTTCGCACAGAGCGACCCCACTGTGATGACGGTAAACGGACAACCGGTGTCTCGCTCCGAATTCGAATATTCATATAATAAAAACAATACCGGAGGAGTGATAGACAAGAAGACTGTAGAAGAATATGTCGACTTGTTTGTCAACTACAAGCTCAAAGTGGCGGCCGCCCTCGACGCACGGCTCGACACGCTTACATCGTTCAAGAAAGAGTTTGCCCAATACCGCGACCAGCAGGTACGCCCCACACTAATCACAGACAATGACGTGGAGCAGGAGGCGAGGAAGATATACACGACGACGAAAGAAAGCATCGGCGAGCAAGGGCTGATACGCCCGGCACACATATTCCTGATGCTCGGTCAGAAAGCCCCGCAGGAAGACATAGCGAAGGCGAAGACACGGATAGACTCGATATACGCCGCATTGAAAGCCGGAGCCGACTTCGGCGAACTGGCACGGCAACTCTCACAAGACCCAGGCTCGGCGCGTAACGGCGGCGAACTGCCGTGGATAAGCAGGAACCAGACACTCAAAGAATTTGAGGACGTGGCTTTCAAGCTGAACGCCGGAGAGATGAGCGAGCCGTTCATGTCGCCCGCAGGCTATCATATAGTGTTGCTGAAAGAGCGCAAGCAGCTCGAGCCTTACGACTCGCTGCGCACAAGCATCATGGCATACATCGAGCAACGCAAGCTGCGCGAGGGAATAATCAACCGCAAACTCGACACGCTCGCCACACAAGCCGACATATCGAAAGAGGAATACATGACACGCAGAGCCGACTCACTGAGAGCAGCCGACCCCGAGATGGACAACCTGATAAAGGAATACCACGACGGACTGCTGCTCTACGAGATAAGCAACCGGCATGTATGGGAGAAGGCCGCAAAAGACGAAGCGGGCCTGAAAGCATATTTCAAGAAGAACAAAAGCAAGTATGCCTGGAACACTCCGAGATTTAAAGGCATGGCCTATCACGTGAAAACAAAGGACGATATAAAGGCTGTGAAAAACAGCGTTAAGAAAATTCCTTTCACGGACTGGGCGGATACGCTGCGCAAGACGTTCAACAACGACTCCACGATACGCATCCGTGTGGAGAAAGGCATATTCAAGAAAGGAGACAACACGCTTGTAGACCGTGACGTATTCAAGCAGAAAGTGAAAACGACCCCAATGAAAGACTATCCTTTCGACGCCACATACGGCAAGATTTTGAAGAAAGGACCGGAAGAGTACACCGATGTGAAAGGTCTCGTCACGGCCGACTATCAGGACATGCTGGAAAAGGAATGGGTGAAAGAGCTGCGCAAGAAATACATAGTGACAGTTGACAAGGAAGTGTTGAAGACCGTAAATAACCATTAATCGGATTCTGATGAAGAGAACAAAGAATATCTGCCGCATGGCACTCGCGATATTGCCGGTGGCCGCAATGACGGCAACGGCACAGGTAAACGGCGGTGATGACGGACAGGACAACAGGAAAGGTGTCATTGACGAGGTTGTATGGGTGGTCGGAGACGAGGCCATCCTCAGATCGGACGTGGAGACCATGAGGCAACAGATGCAAGAAGAGGGAACACGCTGGACAAGAGATCCCGACTGCATGGTGCCCGAACAGCTTGCTGTTCAGAAACTGTTTCTTCATCAGGCGGCGATAGACAGTATCGAGGTTACGGAGTCGGAGATATCCGCCTCGATAGACCGGTATATCGAATATTGGATTAGCGAGATCGGCTCTCGTGAGAAGTTGGAGGAATACAAGAAAGCAAGCATCACCCAACTGAGAGCAGAGATGCACGACCCATGCCGCGACAGGCTGATCATCGAGCGCATGAGAGAACATCTGGTGAAAGACATCAAGGTGTCGCCCGCCGAGGTTCGCCGCCATTTCAAAGATCTTCCGGCAGACAGCCTGCCGTTTGTCCCTACCGAGGTCGAGGTGCAGATAATCACCCACACACCGGAAATCGGACAAGAGGAAATCAACAGGATAAAGAACGAGCTGCGCGATTACACCGATCGCATAAACAAGGGGGAGTCTTCTTTCTCTACGCTCGCACGACTTTACTCCGAAGACCCGGGCAGTGCCAGACGCGGAGGAGAGCTTGACTACGCCGGCCGTAGCACATTCGACCCTGCGTTCGCCGCTGTGGCGTTCAACCTCACAGACCCGAAGAAAATATCGAAGATCGTGGAATCGGAATTCGGATACCACATAATACAGCTCATAGACAAGCGCGGAGACAAGATAAAGGTGCGCCACATATTGAGGAAACCGCAGGTATCGGACGATGCCGTGACAGCAGCCTTAAACCGTCTGGACTCCATACGCACAGACATCAATGACAATAAGTTCACTTTCGAACTGGCTGCCTCGATGATTTCTGACGACAAGGATACACGAAGCAATCACGGCCTCATGGCCAACACAATGGAAAGGGGACATACTTCGAAATTCCGAATGCAAGATTTACCGCCTGAAATAGGACGTGTTGTCGACACGATGAAAATCGGAGACATATCCGCTCCGTTCCTGATGATAAACAAACGCGGCAAAACGATATGCGCGATAGTGAAGCTAAAAAAACGTATCGACGGTCACAAAGCCACCATCACGGAAGATTTTCAAGTAATGAAAAATCTTGTTCTTGCCAAACGAAGAGAACAGAAGATACGCGATTGGGTGACAAATAAGATAAAAACCACCTACGTAAGGGTAAACGACAAGTACAAGAACTGCGATTTTGAATATCAAGGTTGGATTAAATGACAATCAGAAAGACCGCATACAAACAGACAAACGGGCATAGAATCACATTAATAGTGGCTCTATGCCTGTTTGGACTATGCGCCGCCGGCTCGATGCACGGCTCTCAAGAACAGGTGCGCAAGAAGCAGGAAAACAGGGACAAGCGGCAGGAGAAAGCGGAAAAAGACCGTGTCTACCTCCTGCATGCCGACCAACTGCGGTATGACATGTATAAAAACCCCGAGGCGCAGATACTCACCGGCAACGTGGCTTTCCGCCACAACGGAGCCACAATGTACTGCGACAGCGCATATTTCTACGAAATGTCAAACTCGTTCAAGGCATTCGGGAACGTGAAGATGTACCAGGGAGACACACTCTCGCTGTTCAGCGAGTACGCCTACTATGACGGTAATGAGCAGATGGCTGAGGCCCGATATAACGTCGTGCTGAAAAACAGGAAGTCGACGCTGTACACCGACAGCCTCAACTACGACAGGCTGTACAACATCGGATATTTCTTCGACGGCGGAAAACTCGTTGATCAGGGAAACACACTCACCGCCGACTGGGGCGAATACCACACCGACAGCAAAGAGGCGATATTCAACTACGACGTGAAACTGAGAGGACAGAATTTTATCCTGACCTCAGACACATTGTACTATAATACAAACACATCAATGGCTCATGCCGTCGGGCCGTCTAACATAACCTCGGGAGAAAGCAAGATATACACGGAAGACGGTTATTACGACACCAAACATGACAAATCGAAACTCTACGCACGCTCCGTGGTGACCAACAACGGCAAGACAATCATCGGAGACAGCGTGTATCACGACAGTAAGAGCGGTACGAACGAGGCTTTCCGGAATGTAGTTTACACAGATACCGTAAACAAAAACAGGCTGACCTGCGACTACTGTTTCTACAACGAGCAGACAGGCTACGGCATGGCGACCAAAAAAGCGGTGGCAATGGACTTCTCGCAAAAAGATACCCTATACATGCACGCCGACACATTCAAGATCTATACCTATAACATCAACACCGACTCTGTGTATCGCGTGGCACACGCATACAATAAAGTGCGGGCTTACAGAACTGACGTTCAGGCGGTATGCGACTCTCTGGTATACAACAGCAAGGACTCTTGCATGACAATGTACCGAGACCCCATCGTATGGAACGTAAACCAGCAGTTGCTCGGCGAGATGATAAAAGTATATATGAAAGACTCCACCATCAACAGGGCACACGTAATCAACCAGGCGCTCTCGGTGGAACAAATGCATGATTCGGTTCATTTCAACCAGCTGGCATCGACAGAAATGTTCGCATACTTCAACAACGGCGAGATATACGAGGCCGAAGCGATAGACAATGTGCTGGCAATATATCACCCGATAGACGACAGTGACAGCTCGCTGATAGCCATGAACTACATGGAAACGACCAAAATAAGGATGTTTCTCGAAAACAGAAGACTCAAAAGGATATGGGCGCCGAAAGCCAACGGGGTGTTCTATCCAATGACCCAGATACCGCCCGACAAAAAACATCTGCCCAACTACGCATGGTTTGACTACATACGGCCGCTCGACAAAGATGATATCTTCAACTGGCGGAGCAAGAAGGCAGGAACGGAACTGAAAGAAGTGAAACGCCGCGAAGCGCCAGTGCCGAAACTTCCTGACACAGGCAGAAGCGGAAACATCAGGCCAAACGAGGAAAACAAAAAGACAAACAATGCACAAGGCATTGACGGCAACGGACAAGAGCCTATACCCTCAGGTGCGACAGGCCCAATGGATGACGGTGATAAAATGCCGGCAGAACAAACAAGCACAACAAAAGAACAATAAAAACACAACGGAGAAAAACCCCGGCAATACGTGAATGGTTGTTAAATGACTTTGTTTTACTCACCGCGCCCGCGCCGCTTCAACCACAGGCTGATATATTCCGACGAACGAAAAGAGCGGTTCAAAAAGATTGAAGAGCGCGCAAAACACGAATCCGGCATGCCCGACGACGAACATCGCGCACCGGAATACATCCGGGAAGCATTCTCGGGAGCCACAAAACATGTGCGACGCCAAAAAGAAAAAAGAGACAAAGCCATCCTCACCACACAATGGTTCACATCCACAGTTGCCATAGCCGCACTGCTTTTATTTGCCTATTGGTTGCTGACGGGGAGGTTTCCTATATAAATACAGACCACTTTCAGACTATGAGCGATGTAATACAACTGCTGCCAGACTCGGTAGCCAACCAGATAGCGGCCGGAGAAGTTATCCAGCGGCCGGCCTCCGTAATAAAAGAACTCGTGGAAAATGCCGTCGATGCGGGAGCACACTGCATCAAGGTGCTTGTGACAGATGCCGGCAGGACATCTATACAGGTCATAGACGATGGACGCGGAATGACCGACACAGATGCCAGACTGGCGTTCGAACGCCATGCCACATCGAAAATACGGAAGGCCGACGACCTCTTCGCACTCCACACGATGGGATTCAGGGGCGAAGCCCTTGCCTCCATTGCCGCCGTGGCAAAGGTCGAACTGAAAACCCGGCTCGAAGGAAACGAGATCGGTACAAGCATATCCATCGCCGGAAGCAAAGTGATGAGCCAGGAACCGGTATCATGTCCCGTGGGCAGCAATTTCACTGTTGAGAACCTGTTCTACAATGTGCCGGCACGCCGGAAATTCCTTAAGACGAACGCCACCGAACTGAACAACATCATGACCGCATTCGAGCGGATAGTGCTCGTATATCCCGATATAAGTTTTATCATGTACAGCAACGGCAACGAACTTCTGAACCTACGTGCCGGAAGCCTGCACCAACGTATATCCGACGTGTTCGGAAAGCGGTTCAACCAGGATATACTGCCACTGAAAGTAGACACTGCCATGTGCCGCATCAGCGGCTTCGTGGGCAAACCCGAGGCGGCAAGACGCAAGGGCACGCACGAATACTTCTTCGTAAACGGCAGGTACATGAAACATCCTTACTTCCACAAGGCTGTGGCAAGTGCGTTCGACAGACTGGTGCCGATGGGCATGCACATACCCTACTTCATCTATTTCGACATCGATCCAGCCGACATTGATGTCAACATACATCCCACAAAGACCGAAATAAAATTCGAGAACGAACAGGCCGTATGGCAAATACTCACGGCCGCAGTAAAAGACGCGATAGGAAAATTCTGCGAAGTGCCGTCTATCGACTTCGACACAGAAGGCAAACCCGACATTCCGGTCTTCGACCCGTCTCAGACAGTGGCTCCGCCAACGACATCGCTCAACCCCACATACAATCCGTTCAGTCCGTCGCCCCGCCATGCTTCCGTACCAACCGGATGGCAACAACTGTATGACGAACCGGAACCCACGTTCGAGGAGATGGCAACGGCATGCCAGGCCGAACAACTGCCCATGTTCGACATGCCCGACACATCCAATGACGGCACTCCGTCGGGCGACATGATAATAGAAGAGAAATCGCCCGCGCACTATCAATACAAAGGCAAATACATCATGACAGCCGTCAAATCGGGCCTGATGGTAATTGACCAGCACCGCGCCGACATACGCATACGCTATGAGAGATACCTGTCTTCCATCCACTCCCGCACATCGGGGGGCACCCAAAAGATGCTCTTCCCCGAAATCATAAGGTTCTCCCCGTCGGAAGCCGTCATGCTGCGCAAAATCATTCCAGAGCTCACCGATATGGGATTTGACCTTGCCGACATGGGACACGACAGCTATGCCATCAACGGCGTGCCATCAGGCATAGACGGCCTCAACTTCACAACCCTGCTGGAAAGCATTGTCAGCGACGCGACCGAAAAGAGCGGCGACTCCGCCGACGAGATAAACAAATCGCTCGCACTGAGCATGGCACGCAGCACAGCCATACCGCAAGGACAGATTTTGGACAACAACGAAATGGAAAACGTGGTAAACGAACTGTTCGCATGTTCGAACGTGAACTACACCCCCGACGGGAAAGCCATAATAGGGATATTACCTCAAAAAGAGATAGAAAATCTGCTTAATTAACATTAAAATAAACATATATATCAGGCAGTTATTGAAAAAACAACAATTAAAAGCATAAAATATTGGAAAAATGTAATTTTTCTTCAAATTTGGTTGGCTGTTAAAAAATTATTATATACTTTTGCACTACAATTCACCAAAGCGCATAATTATTAAGTAATTAAATATAGGTATGAAAAAGTTATTAATCGCGCTGGCATTCGCCGGCATTTCCGTAGCCTCTATGGCTCAGGAGAATGAGACTGTACCGACAGAAAAATACAGTGTCGCTACAAATTCATTTTGGAGTAATTGGTTTGTTCAGGCTAATGTAGCCGGTTCCGCTTTCTATTGCGACGAGGAATTGGGTCTGAATCTGAACAAGAGTCCTTTCAAGGGTTTCCGCAACAACCTCGGTTTCTCGGTAGCCATCGGTAAATGGTTTACTCCGGGTCTCGGTCTTCGTACCAAGTTCAACGGTGTTTGGGGTCGCACAGTTATGGGCACAGACAAGAAAGACAACGCAAACAAATATTGGACATTGAACGAGCAGGTGCTCTTCAACCTGAGCAACATGCTCTGCGGTTACAGCGAGACACGCGTATGGAACTTCATTCCCTATATCGGTGGTGGTGTTGCCCGCAACATGAGCTATGACAGATATGCTATGGGTCTGAGCGCAGGTATCCTGAACACATTCCGTCTGACAGACAAACTCGCTGCCAACCTCGAATTCGGTTACGGCATATACGAGCCCGATTTCAGCGGAGTTAAAGGTGGCGGCTCTACAAGAGGCGGTATCAACAAGCTGAAGAACAAGGATCATCAGTTCACTGTTGAGGTCGGTTTGACATACAACCTCGGCAAAGCCAAATGGAACAAGACTCCTGACGTAGACGCTATCCACGCTCTCTCACAGGGTCAGATCGACGCTCTCAACGCCCAGCTCTCTGATTCTCAGAACGAGAACGCTAAGTTGAAGAACATGCTCAACGAGGCTAACCAGAAGGCCGCTGCCGCTGCACAGCAGGGTCAGACAGTTAAGGAAGTTGTCGCAGCTCCCGTTTCTGTATTCTTCAACATCGGCAAGTCTACCGTTGCATCTAAGAAAGATCTGCAAAACGTGAAGGAACTCGCTGAAGTTGCAAAGGCTAACGGTTCTAAGATTGTTGTTACAGGTTATGCAGACAGCAAGACCGGTAGCGCAGGATTCAACCAGAAGCTCAGCGAGAAACGTGCAAACACTGTTGTCAACGAACTTGTTAAGATGGGTGTAAACCGCGATAACATCGAGACTGTAGCAGCAGGTGGCGTAAACGTTCTTTCTCCTGTTTCTTACAACCGTCGTGCGACTGTTGTTCTGAAATAAATCAAGGAACAGTTTTAAAATTCGATAATAAAAGGGTGATGAGATTTTTCTCATCACCCTTTTATCGTTTTTCGAACATTACCATTCGAATACACAAACCAAAAGTACATCTGAAGACAAGCCCGGCAAATCACCCTTACAGCAAGATGTATCTCGACAGAACACTGTAAAAAATGGATATTTCATATAAAATCGCAAAATAACAACAAAAATATTTGGTAGTTTCAAAAAAACACACTACCTTTGCAACCGCTTACGACAAGTAAGGGCGCTTAGCTCAGCTGGTTTAGAGCATCTGCCTTACAAGCAGAGGGTCGGGGGTTCGAATCCCTCAGCGCCCACAAAGCGATCCGCAATCATTGCCGATGATTGCGGATTATTCTTTTACGGTCATCCCGACAGAATTGCTTTCCACAATAATTATATCACACAAAAAAAATGACATTTCGGGGTTCACCCGATAAACAGGAACTGTCGATAATTAGTAGGTATGATTATTTTCATCCATTTTAAATTGCCCTGTCGATACTACACTTTTGCAAAATAAAAAA
>ERZ778495.897-NODE-897-length-23755-cov-4.843460_pt1 | contig 23755 bp, 25 predicted proteins | sample MGYA00433100_ERZ778495 | MGnify/ENA primary metagenome ERZ778495 (study PRJEB29527, sample SAMN07138962) | mouse gut metagenome | material: feces | host: mouse | place: China:Nanjing | collected 2016-01-25 ...
CACAAATACCAAATAAAATTAACAGATAGGAGCAGTTAAGATAAAAATGATTTTACTACATATTACTGAAAATGAAGCTGAACAGCGTTTCGACAAATATCTAAAAAAGTTATTAAAAAATGCCCCAAGTAGTTTCCTTTACAAAATGCTCCGCAAGAAAAATATTGTTTTAAATGGAAAAAAAGCGGATGGAAGTGAACATCTTGCTATTGGGGACGAAGTAAAATTATTTTTATCCGAGGATACTTATTTAAAATTTTGCTGTGCAGAAGACAGGCAGAATTTTAACAATCTGTCACAATTATTGCAAACAGATATGCATAAAAGCAAGCAAAACATTAACAGTATATCACAATTATCACAAACAGATATGCATAAAAGCAAGCAAAACATTAACGGTATATCACAATTATCACAAACAGATATGCATAAAAGCAAGCAAAACATTAACGGTATATCACAATTATCACAAACAGATTTAAGTAAAAATAAGCAAGAAATTAATAGTGTATCACATTTTGTACAAACAAATTTATATAAAGATATACAAAACAAAAGTTATTACAAAAGTTATATTAACGCATATCAAGCTATCGGCGACTTGCAAATTGTATTTGAAAATAACCATATTTTAGTTGTAAATAAACCTGCAGGTATTTTGTCGCAGAAAGCATCGCCATCGGATATTAGTTTAAATGAATGGCTGATAGGGTATCTTTTGACAAAAGAAAAGATTGCGCCGCAATCGTTAGCGACATTTAAACCCTCCATTTGTAACCGCCTTGACAGAAATACTTCCGGAATGGTAGTCTGCGGCAAAACATTGGCAGGCAGTCAGTACTTAAGCAATCTTATTAAAAATAAGCTGCTGCAAAAATATTATTATTGTATCGTTTCAGGAACGGTTGCTTGGGATATACGCTCACAGGGATATCTTTATAAGGATATATCCAAGAACAAAGTACGAATTTTTACAAATAGCGAAGATATTCCCCAAACATTACAATCCAAAACAGATTATATTGATACAGCATTCCGAACAGTTGCAAAAAAAAATAATATTACCTTACTGGAAGTGCAGATTTTTACAGGAAAAACGCATCAAATCCGTGCGCATTTAGCATCATTGGAGCACCCGATTATTGGTGATACCAAATACGGAAATATATCTATCAATAAATCTTTTATCAACCAAGGTGTGCAAACACAGCTTCTCCATTGCTGCAAACTGATCTTTCCAACTGCTGCCGATACACGTTTTCAGGATACATCACAGTTAACGCTAAAGTGTGATGTACCACAAATCTTTAAAACAATCATTGGGGAGGACTGGCAGTAATGGCTACATGGAATTCAAGAGGACTTCGAGGTTCTCTATTAGAAGAAATGATAAATCTTACAAACGAAAAATACCGTGCAGGAGGACTGGCATTGATTCAGAAGGTACCAACCCCCATTACGCCCATTACAATCGACAAAGAAACACGCCATATTACACTTGCCTACTTTGACCAAAAAAGCACCGTTGACTATATAGGAGCTGTACAGGGGATTCCTGTCTGTTTTGACGCAAAAGAGTGCGCTGTTGATACATTTGCACTGCAAAATATTCACCAGCATCAGGTGCAGTTTATGCGTGATTTTGAAAAACAGCAAGGGATTGCGTTTTTTCTGATTTATTATACAAGCCGTGATTTAATGTACTATATGAGTATTCGAGATTTAGACGTATTTTGGGAACGAATGGAGCAGGGCGGACGCAAAAGCTTTCGATTTGACGAATTAAACAAAGAATTTTTTATTAAACCAAAAATAGGGCAAATGGTGCCTTATCTGGAAATGATACAATTAGATTTAAGGAGGCTATAAAACAGTGACAGCATGGATTTTAAATAATATCAATGATTTGCAATTAAAAAACGTACCAATTCCAGCAATAACAGAACACGAAGCACTGATTCATGTCCAAGCGGCAGGTATTTGCGGTTCTGATATTCCTAGAATCTATAAAACGGGTGCGCATTGTCATCCTTTAATCGTTGGTCATGAGTTTTCAGGTATTGTAGAAGCAGTTGGCAATACTGCAAACAAAAATTGGATTGGTAAACGTGTTGGGATTTTCCCACTAATTCCTTGTAAACAATGTATATCATGTCAGAAACATCAGTACGAATTATGCCGTAATTACAGTTATCTAGGCTCACGCACCAATGGAGGATTTGCGGAATATGCCGCAGTTCCGGTTGAAAATTTAATAGAATTGCCTGAAAACGTATCCTATGCAGAAGCTGCAATGTTAGAGCCAATGGCAGTTGCAGTTCACGCAATTCGTAGATTAAATATACATCCCACAGATACCGTTGCCGTATGCGGACTTGGCACAATCGGGCTTTTTATCACAATGTTTTTGCAAGAAGCAGGTCTTAAAAATATTTTTACGATAGGAAATAAGGAATTTCAGAAGCAAAAAATATCAGAATTTGGTATACCTAAACAGCATTATTGCGATAGTACAGCACAGTCAGCCGATATATGGCTAATGGAACAAACAAACGGCGTAGGTGTCAATGTATTTATAGAATGTGTTGGAAAAAATGAAACATATACACAGGCGATAAACACTGCCGCTCCCAATGGCAGTATTATATTAGTAGGCAATCCGTATTCTAATATGGAACTGGACAAAAATACTTATTGGAAGTTACTACGCAGTCAATTAACTGTAAAAGGTACTTGGAATTCCTCATTTACACATACTCCAGATGATGACTGGCATTATGTTTTAGACCGGCTCTCACATAAAAAAATCGCACCAGCCACAGTTATTTCTCATACATTTCCGTTAGAAGAATTAGAACAGGGATTACAGATTATGCGAGATAAGACAGAAGATTATGGGAAAATTATGTGCTTAGGAACTGTTAATAAATAACTTTTAAATAACGCATAGGATTTTTCTTCGAGAGTGCCACTCAAAAATCAAGCGCATAGCGGGCTATGTAATTGATTTTTGAGTGGTGCTCTCGGAGAAAAAGACAAGCAATATTAAAAGTTATTTTTGAACAGTTCCTTAGCTTGACATCAAGCCAAAAACAGTGTATACTACGTTCAATGCACTTTGCTAATATGATAATGAATTATCGCGTTACTTTGATAAAGCATGTATCGTATTTTGTGAAAGTTTTTCAAGGATAAACTTACAACTAAAACGATAAAAAATAATGGAGGAATCAATATTATGAACTATATGGGAAAACGGCTTGTACATACTCCAGAGGGTGTACGTGATATCTATGGATCGGAATATGCAGCAAAACAAAATATTGAGAAGCTTTTTCACGATAAACTGCACAGTTTTGGTTATCAGGATATCCAAACGCCAACTTTTGAATTTTTTGATGTTTTCAGCCGCGAAATCGGAACGATTCCGTCTAAGGATTTATATAAATTTTTTGATAAAGAGGGCAATACGCTTGCATTAAGACCCGATTTTACACCGTCAATTGCCAGATGTGCCGCAAAATATTTTATGGACGAAACCATTCCGCTGCGTTTTTGCTATGCAGGAAATAACTTTATTAATACAGATAACCTTCAAGGAAAACTAAAGGAAACGACACAAATGGGAGCGGAGCTAATTGGCGATGCATCACCAGAAGCAGATGCCGAGTTGATTGCAATGTTAGTAGAAGCACTTTCTCACGCAGGATTAAAAGAATTTCAAATTTCTATAGGACAGATTGATTTCTTTAAAGGGTTATGTGCTTATGCAGATTTAGAAGAAGAAACCGAACTTGCATTGCGTGAATTTATTTCAAACCGGAATGATTTCGGTGCACAAGAACTTTTGTTAAGCAAAAATATAACAAACGACCGTATGGAAGCGTTGCTTCGTGTAAATAGTCTTTTTGGTTCCTATGATATTCTTGACGAAGCGCTTCACGTAGCAAATAATCCGCGTTCGATTCAAGCAGTAGAACGTTTAAAGCAAGTTTACGAATTGTTAAAATTATATCATGTGGAGCAATATATTTCCTTTGATTTAGCAATGGTAAGCAAATATAATTATTATACAGGAATTATTTTTAATGCTTTCACATATAAAACAGGAAGTGCCATCGCAAAAGGCGGGCGTTATGATAATCTTTTAGAAAAATTTGGAAAACCAGCACCAGCAACTGGTTTCGTAGTAAATATCGACGACCTTGTTCTAGCAATGACAAGGCAGAATCTTTGCCCTTTACCAGAAAATAAAAATATGCTTTTAGTATATTCCTGCGATACCGCAAAGGCTGTGCAAGAAGCGAAAAAGCAGCGGGAAGCCGGCTGGTCAGTTGTGATGTTAAAGAAAGTAAAGGACAAAGAAATCTATCAAACATTTGCAGACACGAACCATTTTGCACAGGTTATATTTCTATAAATTTTTATACAACTGTGCAGATAAATCTTAAACTTAAAAAGAAACTATTAGAAACTTTTCAAAAATTATTTTTAATAAAAAAGAGTGTCTAATTTCCCGCAACTCTGCTGCGATACATACAATTATTAGAACCGTAACAGATTAAAAAGTAATATCCGAACAGTTTCTAATAAAACCAAAATTCTAGGAAAGGAACTGCTAACTTTACAAAACTTAAATATTTTCAGCGTGCAATTTAATTAAGTAAGTAGCAGAATAACAATAAAATGATATCAGAAAACGAAACAAAAGCAACAACAAATACCGCAAAAACAAACAATAATATGCGTTATCTTACTTTTGCGCTTTGCAAGGGCAGACTTGCCAAGAAAACCTTGGAATTATTAGAGCAAATTGGCATAACCTGCGAAGAAATAAAGGATAAGGATTCCCGTAAACTTATTTTTGTAAACGAAGAATTAAAACTGCGTTTTTTCCTTGCAAAAGGGCCCGATGTTCCAACTTATGTAGAATATGGTGCGGCAGATATCGGTGTCGTCGGCAGAGATACTATTATGGAAGAGGGCAGAAAGGTTTATGAAGTGCTCGATCTTGGTTTCGGAAAATGCCGTATGTGCGTATGTGGCCCCCATTCCTCCAAAGAACTTTTACAGCATCATGAAAGAATACGCGTCGCAAGCAAATATCCTAAAATTGCGAAGGATTATTTCTATAATCAAAAGCATCAAACCGTTGACATTATTAAATTAAATGGTTCTGTAGAATTAGGGCCGATTGTCGGATTAAGTGATGTAATTGTAGATATTGTCGAAACTGGTTCAACTTTACGTGAAAACGGACTTGAAGTTTTAGAAGAAATCTGCCCGCTTTCCGCTCGTATGATTGTAAATCAGGTAAGTTTGAAAATGGAAGCCGAGCGGATTAAAGAAATTTTACAGGCATTGAAAAATATAATGTAAAATAATCCAACTAAATAGAAGATATACTGAAAAACGTTAAGATTTTCCAATTTCTACGCAATAAACACTAACCAAATAAAGCAATAAAAATAAAAAAACAGAAAAACTCAATATATAATTTAGGAGGACTGCAATGAAAATAATTACGCTGACAAATGAAACAAAACAAAATCTTCTTGAAAATCTATTGAAACGAAGTACAACTAATTATGGCGAATATGAAAAAACCGTTGATTCCATTATTCAAAACGTTAAGCAGAATAAAGAAGAAGCAATATTTGATTATAATTTGAAATTTGATAAATGCACGATTACAAAAGAAAACTTCCAAGTAACACAGGAAGAAATTGAAGATGCTTATAAGGTTCTGGATAAACAATTTATAGAAGTAATGCGTCGTTCTGCTGCCAATATCCGTACATATCATGAGAAGCAAAAAAGGAACAGCTGGTTTGATGCAAAAGAAGATGGTACGATTCTCGGGCAGAAAATCACGCCAATGCAGACGGTCGGCGTATATGTTCCAGGCGGAAAAGCAGCATATCCTTCCACTACATTAATGAACGTCATTCCGGCAAAAGTAGCAGGAGTTTCCAATATTATAATGACAACACCAGCAGGCAGCGACGGCAAGGTTAATCCAGCGACATTAGCTGCTGCAGATATTGCAGGTGTCGATACAATCTTTAAAGTTGGTGGAGCACAGGCAATTGCTGCAATGGCTTATGGTACAGAAATAATACCAAAAGTCGATAAAATTGTAGGTCCAGGCAATATTTATGTTGCATTGGCAAAACGAGCAGTTTATGGACATGTAAGTATTGACTCTATTGCAGGCCCTTCTGAAATATTAGTGCTTGCAGATGAAAGTGCCACACCAAAATATGTTGCTGCGGATTTACTCTCTCAGGCAGAACATGACGAACTGGCATCTGCTATATTAATTACCACAAGCACCGAATTGGCAGAAAAAGTTTCCATAGAAATAGACAAATTTGTAAATGTTTTAGAACGCAGAGAGATTATTCAAAAATCATTAGATAATTACGGCTATATTTTAGTAGCTCCAGATATGGAAACTGCAATAGAAGCAGCAAATGAAATCGCTTCAGAACACTTAGAAATATTAACTAAAAATCCGTTTGATACTATGACGAAAATAAAAAATGCAGGGGCAATTTTCTTAGGAGAATACTCTTCAGAACCGCTTGGGGACTATTTTGCAGGCCCAAATCATGTATTGCCGACTAATGGAACTGCAAAGTTTTTCTCTCCATTAAATGTAGATGATTATATCAAAAAATCCAGTATTATTTCTTATTCAAAAGAAGCATTAGAGAAAGTACACAATGATATTGAACTTTTTGCACAAAAAGAAGGATTGACAGCACACGCCAATTCCATACGGGTTCGATTTGAATAGAGAATCTGAGAAAAAGTATATATAAATAAAAATCAAATTACTTATTGGAGGGTTTGCATGAGCAGAAACGCTGAAGTTGAACGCGTTACAAAAGAAACAAATATTATTATGAAATTAGACCTTGACGGAGAAGGAAAATCTACAATTGATACAGGAATCGGCTTTTTTAATCATATGCTGGAAGGGTTTGCAAAGCATGGTTTTTTTGATTTAGATGTAAAAATTAACGGCGATCTTCATGTAGACGGACATCACACGGTAGAGGATGCTGGGATTGTGCTTGGAAATGCGATAAAGCAAGCAGTAGGAGATAAAAAAGGCATTCAGCGTTATGGTTATTTTATTCTTCCTATGGATGATGCATTAGCACTTTGTGCTGTCGACTTATGCAGCCGCCCTTATCTTCAATTTGACTGCAATTTTCCGCAAAGTATGGTAGGAGATTTTGATACCTCGCTGGTAAAAGAATTTTTTTATGCAGTTTGTTACAGTGCAGGAATGAATATACATCTTAAACTATTAAGTGGAGAAAACAGTCATCATATGATTGAAGCAATTTTTAAGGCGTTTGCCAAGGCACTGGATAGTGCAGTAATGACAGAACCTCGTATTAAAGATGTGCTTTCCACGAAGGGAAGTCTGTGAAAGGAAACCAGAATGAGGAAATTAGCGCTAAGCGACAAAATTCTATTACAGGTTGAAAAGCCTGCTCGTTATATAGGAAATGAAGTGAATAGTATCATGAAAGAACCTGATAAAATTGCAGTTCGGTTCGCAATGTGTTTTCCTGATGTATACGAAATTGGTATGTCACACCTTGGCATTCAGATTTTATATGATATGTTAAACCATTTTGAAGATACATGGTGTGAACGTGTCTATTCTCCTTGGCCTGACTTAGATGCGATTATGCGAAGGGAACAAATACCGCTTTTTGCATTGGAATCACAAGATTCTATTCGAAACTTTGATTTCTTAGGAATAACAATTCAATATGAAATGTGCTATACCAATATTCTGCAAATCCTTGATTTATCTGGGATTCCTCTGCTTGCTGTGGATCGTTCTTGGGAAGACCCAATCGTAATTGGAGGAGGCCCTTGTGTTTATAATCCAGAACCGATTGCTGATTTTTTTGATATTTTTTATATCGGAGAGGGAGAAACACAATACCGTGCATTGCTTGATCTATATAAAAACTGTCGCCAACAAAATCTTTCCAGAGAAGAATTTTTAAAAAAGGCAGCACAGCTTTCAGGTATGTATGTTCCACAGTTTTATGAAGTAAACTATCAAGAAGATGGAACGATAAAATCGTTTGTGCCGAAATTTGCAGAACTGCCGGTTATGATTACCAAAGAACTTGTTACAGATTTAACAAATACCTATTATCCTGAAAAGCCTGTTGTTCCGTTTATTAAATGTACACAAGACAGAGTTGTTTTGGAGATACAGAGGGGCTGCACCCGCGGCTGTCGTTTTTGTCAAGCAGGACAACTTTATAGGCCTGTGCGGGAACGTGATGCAGCTATACTCAAGGAATATGCATTAAAAATGTTGAACAACACCGGTTATGAGGAGATTTCTCTTAGTTCCTTAAGCTCCAGCGACTATTCTCAATTAGAAGACCTTGTAAATTTTCTAATTGAGAACTGTCATGAAAAAAAAGTGAATATTTCCCTTCCTTCCCTCCGCATAGATGCCTTTTCACTGGATGTTATGAAAAAAGTGCAGGATATCAAAAAAAGCAGTTTGACATTTGCACCAGAAGCCGGAAGTCAGAGACTTAGAAATGTAATAAACAAAGGTTTAACAGAAGAAGTCATCTTAAACGGTGCCGCTTTAGCCTTTCAAGGCGGATGGAATCGTGTAAAACTTTATTTTATGTTGGGACTTCCAACGGAAACGGAAGAAGATATCCGCGGAATTGCAGAATTATCGAATCGAATTGCAGCCGTATATTATGAAACAGTGCCCAAAGAACAACGGAACGGAAAAGTGCAGATTGTATCCAGCACCTCATTTTTTGTTCCAAAGCCGTTTACGCCATTTCAGTGGGCACCACAATGTACCAAAGAAGCATTTTTAGAAAAAGCTTATCTTACTAAAAATGCTATTAAAGAGCAGTTAAATCAAAAAAGCATTAAATATAATTGGCATGAAGCGGATGCAAGTGTTATGGAAGGCATTTTGGCACGCGGTGACCGCAAACTATGTAAAGTCATTTTAGCAGCATACCAAAAAGGCTGTATTTTTGATGCGTGGAGTGAATATTACAAAAATGATATATGGTTGGAAACCTTTGCCGAATGTGGGATTGATATTGCATTCTATACAACAAGAGAACGAGCGTTAGACGAAATTTTTCCTTGGGATTTTATTGATTGCGGTGTTAGTAAAAACTTTTTAAAGCAAGAATGGCAGCGTGCACTTTTAGAACAGACTACCCCAAACTGCCAAGTCCAATGCAATGGATGCGGCGCAACAAAATTTCAGTGTGGTATCTGCATTGCGCCACGTACAAAAGTAGTGGAAGCATAAGATATTTAACAAGGATGTGATTAGAATTTTAATAGCCGAAGTAGTATTGTAACACTGAACGAAAACATTATACTACATAACGCCAGAATTTACCGTACTGCACTGGTTAAACGTATATTATGGCTTATGTTATATAGTCAGGTTACTCGGAAATTTTAATTGTTAAGCAGTATAAATTAGCGGGGGTAGATTACTATATGAAATTACGCATAAAATTTTCCAAGCATGGAGTTTTGAAATTTATTGGGCATCTTGATGTAATGCGCTATTTTCAAAAAGCAATACGGCGTGCAGAAATTGATATTGCCTATTCGACAGGTTTCAGTCCACATCAGATTATGTCCTTTGCAGCGCCGCTGGGCATAGGGCTGGAAAGCAATGGCGAATATATGGATATTGAAGTAAATTCTTTGACAACTTCAACGCAGATTTTGGAAACGCTAAATAGTCAAATGGTTGATGGAATTCAGATTTTAGAAGTAAAATTGCTGCCTGAAAATGCTGGCAATGCAATGGCAAGCGTTGCTGCTGCCAGTTATTCAATATGTTTTCGGGAAGGATGTCAGCCGCAGTTTCTTAATCAGGAAACTGTGACAGCATTCTTTGACCAACCAGAGATAATTGTAACAAAACAAACAAAGCGCAGCGAATCTACTTTTGATATGAAACCATCTTTATATGCATTTTCACTATGTCAAGATAACAAAACACTCCTGCTTACTGTAGATGCAAGTAGTTCTGGTAATATCAAGCCAAGTCTTGTTATGAAAGCATACTTTGAGCGAAATAACAGTGTTCTAGATACATACAGTCTACTTATTACACGAGAAGAAACCTATCTAAATCTAGGCACTGCCGAAAATCGAAAATTAGAACCACTAGGTTTCATTGGGAGTGATTATTAAATGGAAGACATTTGCTATATTGTTACAAAATACCAAAAAGGTGTACTGTATTTTTCTATAAAAGGGCAGACAAATCGTTTGGATTCTATTGCATTTACAAAAACACAGGGAGATGAAACCGATATCAAGATTGGCGATATTGTAATTGCTAAGGTTTTAAATGTTGTTAAAAATATCAATGCTGCCTTTATTGATTATAAACCAAATAAAAGAGGCTTTCTTCCATTGGATAATGCCTATATTCCTATTATTACAAACAGAAATTATGATGGCAGAATCTTAGCTGGCGATGAAATCCTTGTTCAATTGGAAAAAGAGGCTGTACGCACAAAGGATCCTGTATTTACAACAAATTTATCACTTGCGGGAAAATATTGTGTAATATCCAACAGCAATTTGCAAAGAAATATTTCCAGGAAATGTCCCAAAGATAAGAAAAAACTGCTTTTGGCAGCTATTCCAAACGATATACCATTTGGGGTTATTATCCGCACTCATGCAATGGAATTGTTGCGAAGGGCGCCGATTTATTACCAAAACGACAATACCGATATGAATTTGCAGGAAATACAGATGGATTTAAAGCCATTGATACAAGAATGTATGCAATTAAGCGAAAAAATGCAATTATTATTGCGAGAGGGTCTGCATCGTACCTGCTATAGTTTTATTTATAAAGCAGAACCTCATTATTTAACGAACTTGCGTGATGAAATTTACATATACCCTGATCAGGAAGAACACGAAAAGAATCTAACAGGAAAAATCCGTATCATTACAGATGATGCTGTATTATTTCATGAAATAAAAGCATTTGCTTCTTTGTATATGCCAAGTTTAATAGACAATATTTCTTTGTATCAAGAAGATTATCCGCTCCAAAAACTTTACAGTGTGGAAACAAAATTAAATGAATTATTATCGGCAAAGGTATGGCTTAAATCGGGTGCTTATCTTGTTATTGAAAAAACAGAAGCGCTTTATGTAATTGATGTAAATTCTGGTAAAAATATTTCTCAAAAAGAAAACGCACAATATATCTATTCCATTAATCTTGAGGCAGCACAGGAATTAATGCGGCAAATCCGCCTGCGAAATCTTACGGGAATTATTATAATTGATTTTATCAATATGAATGATTCTGCAAAAGAAGAATTTCTTATACAAGAATTAAGAACCCTTGCAAAGCAAGATAGAATAGCAACAACTGTTGTTGATATTACAGAACTTGGGCTTGTAGAACTAACAAGGAAAAAAACAACAAAATCTTTAAACGAACAATTATTGTCTTAATAAAATTTTAATTATTAAGATTCTAATTTTTAATTTTTTAATGAAAATTTTAATGAAAAACCAAAATTGAATTTTTGAATTTTTTCCAATTTCATATTGACTTTTGGAAATTGGAATGGTAACATATATGAGTATGCCGCATAACTAGGTAAAAGCGTGCGCATGAGCGTGCCACCAACGTTAGCGAGTAAATTTTTAGGAGGTGCAATATGTACGCAATTATTGCAACAGGCGGGAAGCAGTACAAAGTTTCCGAAGGAGAATCTATTAAAATTGAGAAGATTGATGCTGAGGTCGGAAGCACTGTAACCTTTGATAATGTGATTGCTGTTAGCAATGATACTCTGAAAGTAGGCGAAGACGTCGCAAATGCAACTGTTTCAGCAACTGTTATGGAACAGGGAAAACATAGGAAAGTTATCGTTTACAAGTATAAGAGAAAAACAGGCTATCATAAGAAAAATGGTCATAGACAGGCATATACGCAGGTTAAGATTGATAAAATCAATGCATAATCTATAATATGACTACTGTAATTATTCAGAAATCGCAGGAACATGAATATAAAGGTTTTCTATGTATAGGACATGCCATGTACAATAAGAAATCTTTATTCCATAGGAAACAGTTTGATTATGATATTGTATGCTGTGCCATTTCCACTTTGGTAATTAATACACATAATTCTCTTGAAAAATTATCCAAGGATAAGGTAAAAGTTGAAAATATTAATAAAGAAGATGGTTTTATGCAGTTTGTATTTGAAAAGCCGCTTTCCAACAAGGGAAAGCTTCTTATGGATTCTTTAGTTCTTGGTTTAAAACAACTTGAAAAACAATATGGCGTGAAATATATTAAGCTCATATTTGAGGAGGTGTAAAATCATGTTAAAAATGGATCTTCAATTTTTTGCTCATAAAAAGGGAGTAGGTTCTACAAAAAATGGTAGAGATTCCGAATCTAAAAGGCTTGGTGCTAAGAGAGCAGATGGTCAATTCGTAAAAGCAGGCAACATTTTATATAGACAGCGTGGAACAAAGATTCACCCAGGTGTAAATGTTGGCAGAGGCGGTGATGATACATTATTTGCATTGGTAGATGGTGTACTTCGTTTCGAGAGAAAAGGACGTGATAGGAAACAGGCGTCTGTATATCCTGTAGAGAAGAATTAAGACGATATGCACGGATTATTAAGGCTTCAGGTTCCACCTGAAGCCTTTTCGTAATATTTGTATTAGAATAATTGGAGGTTAGAAGTCTTCATGTTTGCAGATAGAGCCAAGATATATATACGAAGCGGAAAAGGTGGTGATGGCCACGTTTCTTTCCGGCGTGAGAAATATGTTCCAAACGGAGGCCCTGACGGTGGTGACGGTGGGAATGGTGGAAGTGTTATTTTTGAAGTTGATAAAGGACTGAATACATTAACCGACTTCCGGCATATCAGAAAATATTGTGCTCAAGACGGTGAATCCGGCGGAACAAGAAATTGCCGTGGAAAAAACGGAGAGGATATAATTATAAAAGTTCCGGAAGGAACCGTAATAAAAGAACAAGAATCCGGAAAAGTAATTGCAGATATGTCAGGAGAAAACCAAAGACAGCTTATTTTGCGCGGTGGCAGAGGCGGAAGTGGCAATCAGCATTATGCAACGGCAACCATGCAGGCGCCAAAATATGCTCAGCCTGGACAGGCTGGCAAAGAATTAAATTTATTTTTGGAATTGAAGGTTATAGCAGATGTGGGGCTTGTAGGTTTTCCGAATGTTGGAAAGTCAACATTATTATCGCGCGTTACAAATGCGAAACCTAAAATTGCAAATTATCACTTTACAACATTAAATCCAAATCTCGGCGTTGTTGACTTAGACGATGGAAAAGGCTTTGTAATAGCAGATATCCCAGGGTTAATTGAAGGTGCATCCGAAGGCGTTGGTCTTGGTCACGAATTTTTGCGTCATATTGAAAGAACCAAAGTCCTTGTTCATTTAGTTGATGCTGCATCCACAGAAGGACGCAATCCTATTGAAGATATTTATGCAATTAATCAGGAGTTAAGTGCCTACAGTGATAAGATTACCAATAAACCACAAGTAATCGCAGCAAATAAAATTGATGCAATCTATCAGGGTGCCGAAGAAGATCCTATTCAGAAAATCCGAGATGAATTTGAACCACAAGGTATTTCCGTTTTTCCAATATCTGCAGTTTCTGGACAAGGTTTAAAGGAATTACTCTATTTTGTATATGATATGCTGTCTAAAATCGAAGAACCTCCTATTATATTTGAAACAGAATTTGATCCGGAGGTTGATATTGTAACGGGAGAAGAACCTTATACAGTAACGTATAATGCTGCTGACGACGAATATATTGTTGAGGGACCGCGCATTGAAAAAATGTTAGGATATACAAATCTTGAATCAGAAAAAGGCTTCCAATTTTTCCAAGGCTTTTTAAAGAAAAATGGTATTTTAGAAGAATTGGAGTCATTAGGTATTGAGGAAGGCAGCACTGTAAGAATGTATGGACTCGTTTTTAATTACTATAAAGAATAAATAAGGAGCATATATGACAAGTAAGCAAAGAGCATATTTAAAAGGGCTGGCAATGGATATTGAACCAATTATGCAAATTGGAAAATCCTCTATTACACCCGAAAGTGTAGAAGCAGTTTCAGAAGTATTCAATACGCATGAATTAATCAAATTGGCAGTATTAAAGAATTGTGCAGATGACCCAAAAGAAATTGCAGAAATAATATCTGAACGTACACATTCGCAACTTGTACAGGTTATTGGGAAAAAAATTGTACTTTATAAACCTTTTAAAGAAAATCCTAAGATTATCCTGCCAATATAATTATTATTGATAAAAATATTCAGATGGGAGCATTTATGAAAATAGGAATTATGGGTGGTACATTTAACCCCATTCACAATGGTCATATTATAATTGCGCAGAAAGCTTATGCGTTGGTACCATTAGATAAAGTACTGTTTATGCCAAGCGGTACCTCCTATATGAAAAAAAATGTTTTGGAAACCTCCAAACGTATTGCAATGGTGGACTTAGCAATTTCCTCTTATCCGAATTTTGCATTATCTACATTGGAAACAGACAGGACAGGGAATACCTATACCAGTGAAACACTAGAAATATTAACAAAATTAGAACCAGATTCACAATATTATTTCATTATAGGCGCTGATTCTCTTTTTCAAATAGAATCATGGCGAAAACCAGAAAAAATTTTTGCACTTTCCACATTGATTTGTGCTGTACGGGAAGGGTATCAGATGCCAATGATTCAAGAAAAAGGAAACGAACTTTCAAAGCTTGGGGCAAAAATTCTCTATTTGAATATCCCTCCAATCAATATATCATCTACAAATATAAGGGCAAGGGTTAAAAACAATTGTTCTATAACAGAACTTGTTCCCCAAGCAGTTGCTGAGTATATTAAGCAGGAGCATTTATATTATGAAGAAGATTAAAAAATACTTAAAAAAACATCTTACCAAAAACAGATATCAACATACATTAGGTGTTGCATATACAGCGGTTGCAATGGCAATGAAATATAATCCTGATACATCTAATGCGGATTTTATTCAAAAAGCAGAAGTTGCAGGATTGCTACACGATTGTGCTAAGTGTATGGAAAATGAGAAAAAAATTAAAATATGTGAGAAACATAACATTCCACATACAAAATTTGAAATTCTGCACCCATATCTGCTTCATGGAAAAGTAGGTGCTTATTTGGCAAGTACAAAGTTTGGTATTACAGATAAAGATATTTTACAGGCAATTACATGGCATACTACAGGCCGTCCCAATATGACTTTATTGGAAAAAATTATATTTATTGCTGACTATATAGAACCTTCCCGCAAACAAATACCAGAATTAAACAGCATCCGCCAGCTTGCCTTTGAGGACATTGATCAAACAATGGAAAAAATATTGTCAAATACCCTTAAATTTCTAGAACAGCGAGATGCTCCGATTGATTCTATGACACAAACAACTTATGACAGCTACATGAAAGCTAAATTTGAGCGGAAGCTAATATAAAATAATTTCAATGTTGTAAAATACATTTTTTCTGCAAAGGAGGTTGAAAATCTTTGGATAACGAAATTTTAACAAATATAGAAACGGTTAATTCTCATAATAATATAGGAAAAATCGATCCACAAAATATTAAAATGTATGTAAAAATAATTATTAATGCTTTAGAAGACAAAAAAGCAGAAAATATACAAGTTATTGATATACGTCATATTTCTGCTGTGGCAGATTACTTTATTATTGCTAATGGCGCAAATACAAGCCAAATTCAAGCACTGTCCGATAACGTAGAAGAAAAACTTGCAGCACTTGGTGCATTTCCAAAGCATATCGAGGGATATCACAATGCCAACTGGATTTTAATGGATTACCTCGATATTCTAGTACACATATTCGATAAAGAAAGCCGCGGGTTCTATGACTTAGAACGTTTATGGCGCGATGGGACAGCAGTAGCACTTTCTGATTTTTAATTCTAATAAATAATATTGTTGGGGGATGTCGGAACATATATTATTTCTACAATATATTGGTATATTGCGGAAATAACGTTATGTTCCGACACCCCCTTATTATTTTCTACATAAAATCTACAAGCCTTTAAATTAATGATGATATAAACGAAATACGCCAAATACCTTTCCTAATATATCAACATTATCTAAAATAATTGGATCCATAGAATCATTCTCTGGCTGCAATCTGTAATGTCCGTCTTCTTTATAATATGTTTTCACTGTTGCAGAATCATCAACCAGAGCAACAACCGTATCCCCATTTTCAGCTGTATTACAAACACTCACAAAAATACTATCTCCGTTAAAAATACCCGCCTTAATCATACTGTCGCCTTTTACTTTTAAAATAAACGCATCACCTTGCGGAACCATTTCGGTTGGAATAGGAAAATAGCCCTCAATATTTTGTTCTGCCAATATTGGAAGTCCTGCGGCAACTGTTCCAACAATGGGAATACTTGCCATTTCATGTCTAACAAGCTGGAAACTATCATCCATAATCTCAATTGCACGGGGTTTCGTTGGATCTCTGCGAATATATCCATTTTTCTCCAATGTTTCCAAATGAGAATGTACAGAAGAGGTTGATTTTAGATTTACAGCTCCGCAAATCTCACGAACTGAGGGCGGATAACCTTTTTTTAAAATTTCCTCCTTAATATATTCCAAAATTTCTTTCTGTTTTGCAGTAATTTTACCATATGCCATAATTATTAGCCTCCTTTTACCAGTATCATGTTCTTCTTAAATGTTGTATCCATAATTAAGTGGATATAATGTTCTGACGAATGCCCATATTTTAGACAATATTATATCAGTTATCAGTATTATAGCATATCTTTTCAAAAATTGCAAACGTATATTCCAAAAAGATGTTCGCAAATTTTTATTTTTTCTATTGACAAACAAACAATCGTTTTGTATAATGGCTTTTATAAAACAATCGTTCGGAAATAATGTTCGATTTTTTAAAATTATCACTATTGACTATCACTGTAATACAGCTATCATTTCGCTGTATCTAAGAATGGAGGATTCTTATGCAAAATTTAAAACAAACCCCATATTCTTTTTATTCTACTTCATCCCCCATATGCATTCGAAGAAATAATGTTCGCATTCGTCGTATTTTGTCTAAAAATAGAATTGTAACATTGTCTTTACTGTTTGGAATCGCTAGTTTTATAATCATTGGTATAATTTTATTTACAGTATTTCTTCCCTCCAAAAGTAATCAAGATATTGTTGCAAATAAATACTACAAAAGTATCCAAATTCAAAAAGGTGATACTTTATGGTCTATTGCAACGGAAAATATGGATGTAAACTATTACAAAAATACTTCTGAATATGTCAAAGAAATTAAAACAATCAATGCATTAGTTTCCGATCGTGTTACAGCGGGAAACTATATTATTATACCATATTATTCAACAGATTAACGCTGTTCCCGTAATGTGACAGCTTTAGCAGCTTTACGGCGCCGTTCTTCTTCTAAAGCGGCATAATGTTTTCGCGTGGTATTGACGTCTTTATGACCAAGTACATCCGCGACTAAATAAATATCACCTGTTTCCCTATAAAGGGTAGTGCCATAAGTGCTTCTTAGTTTATGTGGGGTTATTTTTTTTAACGTTGTAACTAGTGAAGAGTATTTTTTAACTAAATTTTCAACGGCTCTAACAGTAATTCTTTTATTTTGCATAGAAAGAAATAAGGCATTTTCATTTCCCTCCACTGGAATAATATGATCCCGCTGTTCCAAATAATCATGAAGTGCCGTTTCCACCTCAATGCCAAAATAAATAACTGCTTCATAGCCTCCTTTACGGCGAATTTTAATGCCATTATTATTAAAATCAATATCCTTTATATCAAGACCAACACACTCAGAAACACGAATACCTGTTCCGAGAAGTAGTGTTAATAATGCAACATCCCTGACTTTTGTTTTTTGATGATATTGCAGCTGTCTTTTAGTAAGTTTATCCCCAGTTTCCACAGTATCCAGCAGAATAGCAACTTCGTCAGGATCAAGGCGTACAATTTCTTTTTCATGTAGTTTCGGCATTGGCACAAGAGAAGGCGGATTTTTTTCAATTAGTTCATTGCGGAAGAAGTAGTTGTAAAAACTTCTTAATGAAGCAAGTTTTCTTGCTTTACCGCGTTCATCATTCATATATTCCTTACCGTCTTTAACATAATATGTGCAATATTCTAAGTATTCCTCGATGTCGAGCCTTGTAATCTGATCCAATAGTTCAAGAGGATACTCTTGAATAGGAATTTTACGAAATACTGGATTACTGTCGTGCATATATTCAAAAAAGACGCGTATATCATACGCATATGCAATTCTTGTCCTAGAAGATGTATATTCTTGTATTCCTCTAAAATACTGTGCGCAAAAAGGTGGGAGAGTATCCAAGAGTTCTCTTAAGTGCAGAATATTTTTTTTATTTACTTCATCATGATAGTTTGTATTGTTTTTTTTGTCCAAAATAATTGATTCCTCCTGTTCAAACGATGTAACAAATTCGGCCTTTACAAGTATCAGGTTATGCAAAACCACTTTTTGGTGACTTAATGCATCTCAAACGCTACGTGTTCTCACGGACTTTGCAGCGCAGTGCAAAGTCCTAGGCTGAACTGTAACCAAACAATTCTTATAATTGTATAAAAATGTGTTGCAATTTTCTATATTGTGCTATAATTAAAAATAGTATATAAAGTATTTTATACCAAATTATAAAAAAAGCCAATATAAAGATGGGAGAATCAAGTAAAATTATGGGAAATAGTAACAATAAGGATTATTTAAAGTGGGGAATTACATTATTTTTAGTTATTTTAGGCGGACTAGTCAGTTATTATATTATTTTTCATATAGACAGTTTGTCTTCAACAATTAGAGGTATCTTTGCAATTTTAATGCCAATAATAGATGGTTTAATATTGGCATATTTGTTAACCCCATTAGTAAACACAATGGAGCGTCGTATTTTAAAACCATTTTTCTCTTTGATAAAAGTTGACATTAAAAAGAGTCATCGTAGGATACTTTCTTTATTTATTACAGATTCTGTTGTTTTGGTGGGAATATATATTTTCTTCTCAAATGTAATCCCGCAAATTGCAAACAGTATTAGGACAATTGTTGAGCAATTCCCAAGTTATGTGGACACTTTAACAGTATGGATATCTCAATTGCTAGAGAATAATCCTAAAATTGCAACAAATGTAAATAGTATTATTAATAAATATTCTGTAGATATAGAAACATTTATTAATACAACAATTATTCCCCAAATGAATAATGTAATCATGACTATTTCAATGAGTGTTTATTCCATATTAAGACAATTTTGGAATTTTATTATTGGATTTATTATTTCAATTTATTTAATTGCTAGCAAAGAGTTGTATGCAGCACAGGCAAAGAAAATTGTTTATGCCTTTTTACCATTAGAAACTGCAAATCGTTTTATTAGTAATGTACGATTTGCACATAAAACCTTTGGTGGATTTTTTGTTGGAAAGATTTTAGATTCCATTATTATTGGTATTATTTGCTTTGTTATTATAAATTTCCTAAATATGCCGTTTTCTGTATTAATTAGTGTTATTATTGGTGTAACAAATATAATACCATTTTTTGGCCCATTTTTGGGAGCAATTCCATCTATATTATTAATATTGTTTATTGATCCAATGCAGGCACTTTATTTCCTGATTTTTGTAATTATTCTTCAGCAAGTAGACGGAAATATTATAGGTCCTAAAATTCTTGGCAGTTCCACAGGTTTATCTAGTTTTTGGGTTATTTTCTCAATTACATTGTTTGGAGGAATGTTTGGAATATTTGGAATGATTATAGGAGTACCTGTGTTTGCTGTAATTTTTGCATTCTTTAAATCATTGGTAGAATTTCGGTTGACAAACCGAAATTTACACCCAGAAACAAATAAGTATTTAAGATTATTATATATTGATGCAGAAAGCAAGGAATTTATTGATTTCCCTAAAAATGCAAAAAAACCTTTAGGGCATATAACAAAAATTCTTATAAAAAATCAAACACACAACAAACACTTTCAAGATAAAAAAATCAATGATAAGAAAGAAGATTAATATAAAAGTAGAATCTATAAAAATAACCGCGTTTACAAGAAAAACAGAATGTATTTTGTTTATAGTTTGTATAAGAAGCAAAATACATTCTGTTTTTTGTCAAAAGTCTATAACTATTCGTTAAAGTTGCCTTTTGCGAATAAATATATGTGAGATTTCTGGCTCTTCTCTTTAGATTAAACAAGCACGGAAAACTCTAATTTACGAGTCTTCCGTGCTGATGTTGCACATCTATCCAGTTTAGTTTCTCTAATTTTCTTATAATATTTTCCTTACAAAATTTTATATCAAAAATCTTTTATATTCCAATATTATTTTTTATTTGCGGATTCAAAATCTTCAATATATTGAATAATAAATTTCACCGTTCCGTCAACTCCAAGAATGCTGCTGTTAATAGAAAGATCATAACTGTCAGCACGTCCCCATTTTTTTGTAGAATAATAATTATAATAGCTTTGACGTTGTTTATCCTTTTTAATCATCATTTCACGTGCTTTATCTTCAGAAATTTCATATTTTTTCATAATACGTTCGATTTTGGCATCTTCATTAGCATGAATAAACAAATGCAGACAATTTTTATATTCTTGTAATGCATAATCTGCACAGCGCCCAACAATTACACAAGGTTCTTCCTCTGCAATTTTTTTGATTGTGTCAAATTGTGCCATAAATACTTTATGGCTAATAGGCATATCCACAAATGATGATGAATTATATCCAAATGTGTATGTATCCATTACTAAATTGTAAAGAAATGAATTTGTTGGTCGTTCATCATGATTTCGAAGCATTTCTTCACAAAATCCGCTTTCTTTCGCCGCACGCGTCAGCAATTCTTTATCAAAATATTTTATGCCGTAATGCGCTGCAAGTTTTTCTCCTATTTCGTGTCCGCCAGAACCAAACTGACGCCCTATGGTTATAATTGTATTCATAAATTATTCCACCTTCCTTTATAACATATCTTTGATACTAAGAATGGGACTGTCGCATTAAGGGGAACCAATACAAGAAATTATCACACCGTACTATACTATATCTTGTATAATCAATGCTTATTGCGATAATCCCATTTTCCTAATGTTATCGGTTGTTTTTTATTGTTGTCAAGTGTCTTTTCTTTATATTATTATAACGCGAAATCGATTAAATTGCAAATCTTGGATTTTAAATTTTTAATAACAAATATTTGGAATATTAATTATTCTTTATTGCTCAATTTCATAGCTAATCTTTTTTTCGAGCAGATTTAAAAGCCAGTATATTATAATAGCGATTACACATAGAATTACAATACTTAAAATTACCATATCTAGTTTAAATACCTGATGCATACTTAGATAGTTATGAACATCCAAATACCTATCTATTGCTTTAAAATAATTCTAAATTTGATCGTGATATTTTATTATCCAATAACCCTTTCCGTTTTTTCCACTATATTGTAATTTTCCCTCATGTCTTAAATCATCTATTCTTCTTCTTACTCTGCTGTATGGCCAATTATTCTGTTTTGCTATTTGCTTTATCGTTATTTTAGGATTCACTTGTATTATTTGTAAAATCATAGATTTTTCTTCTTCCATCTGTATCCCTGCACCTGTTCTTACATTTTTACTTGAAATCTCTTTGGTTAGACACAAACTTTTTAAATCTGCTTCTTCTTCTATCCCCATATATTTCAATGAATCAATATGAATTTGTAATTTATCTGGTAATACTACAATTTTCTGTACACATTTCAATAAATCATCAACCTCTGCTTTTTCTATAATAGAATGTCTTAAAATATTTTCAATATTATCAAAGCGGTCTTCCATATTCTGCGCAGTCTTCTTTGCATAATAAACCTTTTTTAATTCCAACTGATAACTATCTATCTGTATTTGAATCGTTTCTGCTTTCTGTTTATAATCAGCATCTGTTATAATCTCATTTAAAAGTTTATCTAAAAGTAATGTTTTATGTTTCTTTAATTTTTCAATACTTTTTTCTAGTTCATTTTCTTTATTTTCATAATCTTTAGTTGTAATTGCTTTACGCAAAAGTTCTGTGATAACTTTAATAATTTTATTTTTATCCAAATCATTATATTGTTCAATACATAATTGACTTAAAACTTCATATAACTTCGCTTCATTTAAGTGGATATTATCACAGCCGCCAATATGTAAAGTTGTTCTCGTATTTTTATGGCGATTATAGCTACTCGTTCTTCCTTTTTGTAAATATGTACTACATTTCCATTCAACTACTTGCTTTTCTTTTTCCGTTTGATTGTTATTCTTTCGTGTACAACGACTATATGCCTTTCCACATAGACCACATACTAATACTCCAGAAAAAGGATATCTAATATATTCGACGGAATTATTTACCTTTTTTTCATGCGAGTATGCATGCATACTTGCATGCATACTTACATTCATTCTTGCATTCATTCTTGCTCTAGCATCAACGGCAGCATTGGCTATATCAAATAATTCATGGGATATAATTGGTTGTACGACATTTTTTCGAATTATCCATTCCGACTCGGGATTCTTAACACAATATTTTCTTTCAAAATCGTAGTGTTTCTTATTCAATATAACATCACCTGTATAAATAGGGTTTCGAATTATCTTACACACTACATTCCCTGCAATCATCTCACCCTTCCTATTACGATATCCTTCATTATATAGAATTTTTGCAATTACGTAAGAACCATATCCGTCTGCTGCCAATTCAAAAATTCTTTTTATCAAAGGAACATCTTCGAAATTAATTACGGTTTCTTTATTTACATTTTTATAACCATACGTTGCACCAGTAACAACAAAATGATTACCATTCTGTTGACGATGTTTATGTGCATTTTTTATTTTTTTACTTAGTTCACGGCTATATTCCTCTGCAAGTATTGCTTTAATGCCTGTAATTAAAGAATCATCTGGGGTATAAAATTTCCTTTCAAGATACATATATAAGCGTTTTTGATTTTGTTGTAAACAATCTAAAAATAAATACCAATCTTTTGTATTGCGCATAAGACGGTCTATACTCTTTATGACAATAATATCAAACTTATTTGTTACCATATCTTCAAGAAGTCTAGTATACTCCTTACGTCCTTTTATGGTTGTACCACTTTTAGCCTCAACATATGTATCTACTAAACACCATCCCATTTCTTGTATACACTGCTTTGCTTCACGAACTTGTTGGAGCAAGGCTTCTTTTTGACTCTCTTCTTCCGTACTGCATCTACATACAGCTACAGCTCTAATTTGCTGATTCATATATATCACCCTTCTTAAGCATTTCAAGCATACGCACTTGTTCATCTATTGTAATTTGGTTTTCTTTTGCCAATATATTTATAATATTTTTAATTATATTTTTCTCTTTCCTACTCATATGGTTACCTCTATTAACTATCATTTATTTACAATATGCACACATGTCTAAATGGTGCCTGTACGCCTACAAATAAATAA
>ERZ778495.909-NODE-909-length-23499-cov-14.574603_pt1 | contig 23499 bp, 21 predicted proteins | sample MGYA00433100_ERZ778495 | MGnify/ENA primary metagenome ERZ778495 (study PRJEB29527, sample SAMN07138962) | mouse gut metagenome | material: feces | host: mouse | place: China:Nanjing | collected 2016-01-25 ...
CTCTTCGGGGCTCTTCTGACACCTTCTTTAAAGGTCGGGTATTCCGGCAGAACGGGATCCAGTTTGATTTCCATTGCTTTTCCGATTTCCGCATTGTTCATCTCTCATCTTCTCCTTTTCCTGTTTATTTCATCTAATGTTTATATAGACTTTATCATACAGTTAGTCAAGAAAGCGTCGAAGAAACGGCAGAAACTATTAAAAATTTGTGAAGTATCAACTATTTTTAGCTTAATTTCGTCCAAAGCCACGTATGAAACCGTAATTTTTCACAACAAGGCCCGTAAAATACAGAGGGAATTTTAAATATCCTCCAGCCACTCTATTTCATATGCCCCGGGTATTTCCTTCAGGCAGCGCTTCGCCATGTCTTTATACACATCCACCGGTTCTGTGAGTATCTCCCGAAACTCTTCCGGAAAGCGCACCAGCAGCTCCGCCTCTGTCAATGCCAGAAGTCCTATGGCATAGGGGGATGCAAACTGCCGTGCACTTTTCCGGGCATCCTCCAGATACCTTACAGCTCCCTCTTTATTTCCCTTTTCCGCCTCCAAAACTGCCAGATATCCCTTGGTTATGGAACGGCCGATCAGCGTAAAGGACTCCTCATACACACGGTCTGCCCGGTAAAGTGCCTCCGTACTCTGCCTTGTCTTCCCCATGGCCAGGTAAGAACGCGCAATATTGGAATAAAACGTGGCATTACAGGGACAGTGATTGCTGTCACAGGTAGCCACTGCCTCTTTGTAATACGCATTGGCCTCCAGAAAATGCTTCTGCTTTCGCAGGATCTCTCCCATGTAATTATAACACGCGGCAATATTCAGGGCATAAATCCTGGATTTCAGCGGTGCATTCATGAAAAATCCCAAAGACTTTTTCAGAAACTCCATGCTCTCCCAAAATCTGCCCTTCATGGACAGGTACAGCCCATAGAGCCGGCAGGTTATGGCATAATCCTCCTGCAATCCGTTTTTCTCCGCCAGGATCAGACTTTCCTTCAGATACTCCTCTGTGGGCTCCATATCCCACAGATTGATCTGCTGGTATATGAGAAAACGCAGGCATCTGATTTTCTCTCTGGGGTCATCTCCTGCAAGAACATTGGACTTCAATGCCTTTTCAATACATTCAGCCCCTTCCCTGTAATATCCCTGGGGGATACAATACTGGGCTGTGGCCTGCATAAGACTTACATGCAGTTTCAGATAGGACTCTTTCTCCGGGTTTCTCCGGCACAGCTCCAAAAGCTCTTCCTCCAGCTGTCTGCAGTAATCTAATACGGAATCCATCTGCATTTCCTTTTTCCCGGAAACGGGAAAGAGCGGGTAAAGCTCATAGTACCTGTAAGAGTATTCCGTCAGCGCCCGAATCCTGTACACCAACGCTTTCTCTCTGTCGCCACAGAGGTTATAGTGAAAAATCAGCCTCTCATATCTGTTTGCCTCATAAAGCGGCAGTCCCTCAATATATTCCGCCAGTTTTCTGTGAAATACCCGGCGTTTTGAGGGGGACATTTTGGTATGTATAAATTTCTGTATACTGTCATGGCAGAAAAAGAAACGCACCGTCTCCCCCTCCTGCTGCTCCCTGATAAATCCCTGCTCCTTCAGTTCCTCCACAGCATCCAGAATCCCCATCTCGTCGCATTTTAGGATCTGCATACAGGCATCCATATCCGCCCATGCCTGGCAGGAGGATATAAGCTCCAGCACTTGCTTTGTCTTTTTGGGCAGTGCGGCCATTTTCTGCTCCCAAACCTGATTCAGGGGAGTAATATCTCCGGCCTCCAGCCTTCCATCTCCGCAGCAGTCCAGCAGTGTCCTCAGATAAAGGGCATTTCCCGATGTCTCACCGTAAACCGTGTCCAAAAGTTCTTCGCTGACCCGCTCCTCCCCCAGTCTTTCCGCCAGAATCTTTCTTACCGCTTCTCTGGTGAAGGGAAACAGAGTGATCTCCTGCAGACAGCTCTCTTTCAGAAGCGGTTTGAGGGCTGTCCTTAAAGTCTGCGTGAAAATACAGGGACTGGTGGCAAGCACCATAATGTTAGGGTTCTTTGCCCGAATTAACAGAGAGAAAAATTCCAGGCTTGTCTCATCCATATACTGGATGTTGTCAAAAAACAGTACCACCAGCGCCTGCTCCCCGATCTCTTCAAAAAGCTTTAAGAGCAGGTTTCTGGTGGCCCGGTAACTGTAGGATATGGTGGTATCCCCCATGACCGGCTCCTTCATTTGTTTGGTATTAAAAAGCGGAAACAGGTGCTCTGCCGCCTGCAGGTATTTATGATCCAGGGCAAAATCATGCTTTTTCAGAAGAGAATTCACCTGCATCATTATGGTATTCCAGGGCTGCAGTACAATATTCTGTTCGTTTTCCAGACAGGCAGCCCTTAAGACAATTGTATTTTCCCCTGTGATCTCTTCCAGGAAACGTTCCGCCAGATAGGTTTTGCCCACACCGCTTTTGCCTGAAAGGAGCACGGATGTAGGGACACCGGACAAGAACTGCCGGTAAGAAGCCTGGAGAAGCTGCAGTTCCCGCTCCCTTCCCGTACAGACTTCCCCTGATTGTTCCACCTCCTTCTCCCCCTCCTCAGACCAGACATGGAGAAGATTGCGGTAAAGCTCCCGTATTTCCCTGCGGGGTGCTACCCGAAGCTCTGTATTCAGCAAATTCACAAGCTGCTGGTACAGACGGATCCCTTTATAGTAAAGATGCGCACTTTCATAGATCTCCATCATGCGCAGATACACCCGCTCATCTAAAGGGTCCTCCTGTACATAACGCTCAAACAACGTCTCCCCCTCAGCCACGGACAGACCGGCTGCGCTCTGCATTTTGTCATAAATAGCACGCAAAAATGCTTCTTTTGCCAGTCCCCTCTTCATGGTCAGCCACGCTTCATAAGGGTAAGCGTTTTTTATATAAAATCCTCCCAGAAGCTCCACCTGATAGAGTTTTGGTTCTCTCTCTTCCATAAATGCATCATAATCCACAAGAAAAGTAAGCTCCGGATTCAGCTCCAATGTCTGTCTTGTGGGTGAAGATACAAGATCTGTATGAAATATTTTGCGGATGGTGTACAGGGCATGGCGCAGATTCTTCTTAGCAGTTGCCTCATCGCAGGAATCCCACAAAAGCGCTGCGATCTGATCCCTTGTGGCTTTTTTCTCGATGGCCATATAGTACAGAAGTGCTTCTGCCTTCTTATAAGGCAGGATGATCTGTTCCTCATCCAGCAAAATCTGCGGTGTCTGTAACACATATATCTGAACTGTTGACACAATTTTTCTCCTTTCCGAAAAAGCGGTTACTGTCCACAGCCCTGCAAAACACAGTTCTGTAAAAAGTAACACGCTTCGCGATACACAGATACGGAGCATTCTGCTCCATATCGCGCTGGCTGCCTCGGTATAATGGCCCTAAATCGTAACAAAATACGGCCTTCTCTGCACTCCATTCTATACAAAATCCCACATAAAGTAAAGAAAAAAGGCCGCTGCTTTGGAAATTTACCAAAGCGGCGGCCTTGCTGCCAGAAAATTTTATTCTGCTGTCTTAATTTTACAGATACCCAGTTTTGCGGCGGTATCGCCTGTACTCTGCACGGCAAGCGCTTCCTCCCAGTTTTCACACAGAAGCAGTTCGCCCTCTTTCACCGTATGTTCCGAAACGCGGATGCATCCTTCTCCCACATAAACAGCCAGAAGATTAAAGACGCCCTTCGGATTTATCACGCAGGATTCCCCGGCCTCCAGTATAGCTGCCTCCATCCTGCCCTCCGCACCGTTTTTCAGCATCAGGTTAAAGTCTGTCACTTTCCCGTAGCTGACTGTGGGCACGCCTCCGTCAAAGCAATCAACCTCATATGGCTCCAGCTCCGCTTTGGTGTTGACACCGTGAATCATATCCAGATGCCCTTTCAGGGTCATCAGATAGCGTTTTACTCCGGGCAGGCTTGTGAAACTGGATTTCTGAAGTTCCACTGTGGCACTGCTGATGCGTGCCTGAAAGCTGCCTTCCCTGTAATCCCCATCCTCCGGATAGATAAAGAGCTGTGTTGTGGTTCCTCCTGACCAGACAGAAGTCTGATACTGCTCAGCGTTTCTTACAGTGATACTGGCACTCATGACGTTTTTCCCCTTTCTTCGCCCTCGGCTCAGGGTCCTTACAGAATTCCCTCTTCCGAAACAGGCTTCTTAAAAGCACCATCCAGCCCCAGGAAATGGAAAGGGCGGGAAATGCTGATAAAATAATCCCTTTAACGGGAGATATTTCCGTAAATGTAACCGGCCCGAAAAACATCACAAATACCACTACCATTATGATCACCAGCGTTATCTTCTCCTTCATGGTGTTCGGTGGTGTCAAAAATATTTTCTGGAGATCCATCTCCACTCTTTCCGGTTCTTTTTTCATACGCTCACTACTCCTATGCCTTATGCGGATACCCGAAGCAAGTTCCGGGCATCCATCCTATACAATTAACTATACTGCAAAAACTCTTTTCTGTAAAGCAGCAGTAAAAACTGAGATCAGGCTTTTTCCGATTCCTCGTAACAGGTCAAACAGGTCTGCGCTTTCACTGCGCTGACCGTAAGAATGCGTGGTGGCAGTTAACATCCAGCCCATCGCGAAGCGATTTTAATGGCTGGATGCATGTAACAGTTCAGCGGTCTGAACTGTTACAGTTCCGCAATCACCTTAGGCTCCACATCTACCACATCATCCACATCCTCAATGATCTTATCAATGAAGAAGACTTTAAAGGTAGCTGCAAGCTGCAGCAGGAATATGGGCAGTACGCAGAATCCGCCCACACCGGACAAGTATTTCACACCTTCCACGCCCTGCTGTCCGCCGCCGAAGATTACCATAATGACGGAAATAATACCAATGGAAACGCCCCACACGATTTTCTGCCAGTTTGCAGGTTCCTCATCGTAGCTGGAACCCTCCGTACAAATCTGGGAGATGGTGGTGGACATGGTATCCGCCGTAGTTGAGAATGCCGCGATCATGGTGATCATAATAAGAGGAATGAGGATAAAGCTGATGGGCATCTTTTTCAGCAGCTCCCACAGACCGGACACCGCAATGCCGTTCTGTATGGCCCCGATCAAATCCGCCTTTCCGATATCCTGCCAGTTAAGTGCTGTTCCGCTCCATACAGAGAACCAGATCAGACCAAAGGTAGACGGCATGATCCAGTTTACGATCATAAACTGGCGGATGGTCCTTCCGTAAGAGATCATGGCAAAGAAGATAGCCATAAGCGGTGCATATGCGATCCAGCACGCCCAGTCAAACATGGTCCACCAGGTAACAAGTGCCTCACCGCCCACAATACCGGGGTCAAGTCCCCAGGAAAGGAAGTGGTCGCCCCAATATCCGATACCTGTATTCATCATATTCAGTATGTACACCGTCGGTCCTGCAATGAGCAGAAATGCAAGCAGCACATAGAAAATCTTGGAGGTTCCGTTTGCCAGCCACTTAATACCTTTATCAAGACCTGCCACAGACGCAATGGTAAAGGTAGCTGTTATAATGACAAACAGGGTAAACCACACAACAGGTCCCTGTTTGATGCCATAAGCCGCCTCAAGACCTGAACCGATCAGCGCAAGTCCCATACCCAGGTTACTGGAAAGTCCCAGGGCCAGAGCCACAATAGAAACCACGTCTATGACACTTCTTATCACACCGTATTTGACTCTCTGTCCAAACAGAGGAGTCAGGGAAGCTGCCACGGACAGTTCTTCCTTCTTGTTGAAATAAATGTAAGCCATTGCACATCCAACGATGGAGTACATTGCATAAGGGATAAAGGTCCAGTTATAGAACACACGTCCCATACCGAACATGGCAGCCTCCTGGGTCAGCGGCTCTATGCCGTAGCCTCCCAGTTCCCCGTAAATACTGCCGTAATAAATCATAACCTCATTGGCACCGTACACGATACATCCTGTAGCGATACCGCCTGTCAGCGTCATGGCGAACCATGAACCAAAGGAGTGCTTCGCTTTCGCATTACGCCCTCCGAATCTGACCTTGCCCAGTTTGGAAAATGTAAGAATCATAACCACAACCAGACAGAAAATAGCTACCAACTGATACAGCCATCCAAAACTTTTCAGGGACCATCCAAAAATAGCCGAGCAGACCTTGGTCAGCCAGTCATTTTTCAGGATTCCCAGAAGTGCGCCGCCGCCGATGATGGCGAATGCCGGTATAAATACACTCCACCGGACAGCTTTTTGTTGCTTCTTTTCTCCACTCATAGAATACCTCCTGGTAATATAATTTTTCCCGCAGCCGCCCTGTATCGAACAGGGCAGCCGCCTATGTAATGCGGACGGTTTCCCGCCGCTTTACTGCACTTTACACAAATCTACCATTCTGCAGCGTTCCGGCCTCCATAGCCGCTTTTTTCCGTACGTTACAGACTCTTCAGGAAGTCGTACGTCTTCTGGATATCCACTGACATGTTCCTGTCATTGTCCAGATACGGAACCTCTTTACGGTATGATTCAAACAGAGGCCTTGTCCCCTCTCCAAGCTGTGGTATTTCTCTTAAATCCACGGCCTGTGCTGCATGCATCAGCTCAATGGCAGCCATATAATACAGGTTATCTATGATTTTCCGCATATTTGCTGCAGCCATGGTTGCATTGCTGGCTGTATCCTCAATATGGCCTGCCATACTAAGGAAGTCAAGGGAACACGGATTTGCATACATACGGTTCTCTGTATCCAGATATGACACCGTCTTCTGTATGGTTCCGTATGCTATGACAGCCCCCTCAGCAGGTGTCAGGAAACGGTTCAGCTTTGTAAATCCCGGGTCGCCGATCCTGAGGATCTGCTGGGATATCATTTTTGACATATGAGCCAGTCCCGTGCTTGCCATCTCCACTGCCAGAACCCAGGTCAGCGGCTCAAAATTAGGGCTTCCGCACATCCTGTCCTCCTCCGGAAGCAGACAGGGATTGTCATCCGTGGCATTTAACTCCACTTTAAGCTGCTGCTTCAGATAGGCCAGGGCATCCATCACAGAACCCGTTATGGCGCTCTGACACCGGAAACTCAGCGGATCCTGAAGGGCTCTTCCCTCCCAGGGTTTCTCAAGATAGCTGCCTTTTAAAAGCTCTCTGCACTTTCTGGCTGACTCCATCTGGCCCTGATAACCGCGTTCCCGGTTTACACTTTCGTCCATAGGGTCAAGCACGCCGTTCAGCCCTTCAAGCGCCAGGCAGAATACCTTTCTGTAACGCTCAATGAACTGTTCCGCCTCAATGACTCCCATGGCTGCGAAAGCGGCTCCCTGGGCATTGGAGGAGACAATGCCCAAGCCGTCCTTTGGTCCCAGCTTCAGAGGTTTCAGGCCCGAAAGTTCCAGCGCTTTTGCACTTTCCATACGCTGACTTTGATAATAGGCCTCGCCTTCCCCGATAGCGGTGAGGCCAATGGCCGGGAGGGTTGCTATATCCGCTTCCCCCACGCTGCCCCGGCTCTTTATGACCGGATGCACACCCCTGTTTAAAAATTCCACATAATACTCCACTATCTCAGGAGCCACCCCTGTATGTCCGCAGAGAAACCCATTTAACCGCACAGCCATAATGGTTCTGGTCTCCGGGATACTGCACTCCGGCCCCACACCGATCATGTGGCTTCTCAGCAGATTTTTATTGTACGCGTCATACCGGTCAGCATACACCACTTTATCTTTGTTCCAGCCCACGCCTGTGTTCAGACCATAGACTGCAATACCGCGTCTGTCCAGCTCAAAAATCAGCTCTCTGGCTTTCTGCACTTTTGCCATAGCCTCAGCATCCACTTCCACTTTTGCATTTTCAAACGCGATTTCTTTTATCTGGGAAATCGTCAGCTCACTTCCCGTCAGCCGAATTACCTTCTCCTGCATGTTAATTGCCCTCCTTACGTTTCTCTTCCAGATATGCCACTACCTTCTCCGGTGTGATGGGGTAGCTTGCAAAACAGCTTCCCAGCGCATAGTTGATGGCATTTGCCACTGCGGGCGCAGGTGCCACCGCTGCGATCTCCCCCAGGCTTTTCCCTCCGTAGGGACCATCCGGTTCCCCGTCCTCCACAAAGATGGAACGCACCTTTGGCATATCCGGTGCATTGATGATGTGATACTTGGAGAAGTTTTTGGTCTTTACCCTTCCCTTATCATCATAGGAAATCTCTTCAAACAATGCCTGCCCAAGGCTCATCTGGGCACCGCCTTCTACCTGGCCTTCAGAGAGTGTCCGGTTCATGACCTGGCCCACATCGTGAACACAGAGCAGGTCCAGCACTTCAGTTTGTCCCGTGTATTTATCCACTTTCACCTCAGCAAAGGCACAGCAGTAGGAACCCGGATTGGACGGCGGCACGTATTCCAGCTCTGTGTGCATGTAGCGGCAGCACTGCCTCTCATAATCAAGAGCTATCTGCTTATAGGACTTTTCCTCCTCCTCACAGTAGAGGATACCATCATGGGCCTTTATGTTATCCTTCTTCCAGTGATACATCTGTACACATGCATTTTTCAGTTTGTCCAGAAGCTGTTCCCCAGCCTTCTGCACCGCACGCCCGCATACATAAGTCACCCGGCTCGCCTGTGTTCCGGCTGCGTCATAAGGAGTGACAAACGTATCTGCCTCATGCACTTTGATGCGGTACACATCCATGTGAAGCGCCTCTGCTGCGATCTGCTGCATGGTCATGACCGTTCCGCAGCCCTGGTCGTGAATTCCTATTTGTACTTCCACAGCTCCATCCGGATGAAGGGACATGATCACATTTGTAAATTCCGGATATGCTCCTTTATAGCCGTTTCCATGGGCACCGCAGGCCATCCCTACTCCGTAAGCATAGCGTTTTGTATCCTTCTCGTGAATATGTTCTCTCTTTTCCTTCCAGGAAAATGCCTCCCTGCCTTTTCTGATACATTCCTCTATTCTCACATTTCCCAGATTCGTACCCCCTGTAGGGTCATCATCCATGGGATGCGCAAAATTTTTCAGGCGGAATTCACAGGGATCCATGCCAATGGCATTGGCTGTCTGGTCCAGATTCACCTCTGTGACGGCGTGGGCCTGGGGAGAACCGTATCCCCGGCAGGCACCGCCGGAAATGGTATTGGTATAGTAAGTCCGCACATGACAAGTCTGATTCTCGATCCGGTACATACGGAACAGCTTTTTACAGTATGCCATAGCGATGGCTGACGCGTTGGTGTAATAGGCGCCGCCGTCAATATCTGTATCAATTCTGCGGCCCCTGATGATACCGTCTCTGGTAACTGCAGTTTTTACACAGGTTTCGGACGCGTTTCTGCTTCTGGTTCCCATGACTGCGTCCTGTCTGTCCATATACAGCATGACCGGACGTCTCAGAATCCATGTGGCAAATGCGCAGGCCGGCTCCACCACAGTCTGGCCTTTTCCTCCGAAGGAACCGCCCATCACAGCCTTGATGACCCGCACCCTGGAATAAGGGATTCCCAGCAGATGGCTGATGTGGTATCTGACCTGATATACGGTCTGACAGGGTGTCCAGAGTACCAGATTCCCGCTTTCGTCGATTTCACTCAGTGCAATATGGGGTTCAATGGCGCTATGATGGATTTTCTGGGTACTGCCCTCTGTGCGGATAACCACCAGTTCCTCCGACTCTTTCCCGTCCCCGGTAAGCGCCCCGTAATCCCCGCAGCTCACTTCTTTTTCAAAAGCCAGCATACCGTCTGTTTCTCTGGCAGCAGCAAGACCTATGATGGGAGCTGCTTCGTCATAATCAATCTCCACAAGGCTGACCGCCTCATCCACGGCCTCCTTGGATTCCCCAACTACAAGCGCCAGATGGTCTCCCACATACCGGGCCTTCCCGCTTAAAATATACTGGTCCATAGGGGCATCCAGACAGGCTGACCAGTTATGAGGGTTATAGGTTATTTTCGGGACATTGGCGTGGGTAAAAACCGCCCGGATACCGGGCACCTGCTTTGCCTTTTCCGTATGAACCGTAATATCAGCATTTGCCTTCTCACTCAGAACCAGCCTGGCATAAAGCATGCCGGCGATCTGCCTGTCACAGGTATACTGCGTCTTTCCTCTGGCCTTGTCGTACACATCCTCCCGGATGTAGCTCTTTCCTACATATTTTAAATCACGTTTCTTTTCTTCCCTCATCTGCCCGCCTCCTCTTCTGCCCTGCGAAGGTCATCCAGAATCTGGTCAATGACCCCGAAAGCGGCTGATTTTTTATAGTGCTTTGAGGGCCTGCCGGGGATGTTTTCCTCAATCTGCGCATACACGGCGTCCCGCACTTTTTCCTCATCACAGCCGGAAAGCATGCTGCCTTCCAGGCACTCCTCTATCAGACGGGCACGGCTTGCTTTTGCGCCGACTGCCCCCAGGTATACTACAGGATGTATCATACACCCTTCTTTGATCTCTGTGCAGATACAGCCATTGATCTTTGATATAGTAACTGCTTTTCTGGCACCCACTTTTGCAAAACCTGACAGAGCCTTTTGTTTCCTGACCACAAACTTCAGGATAACTTCTCTCTCTCCAAGGCTGGTCTTCTCCAGGCCTTCCACAAAATCATCTGTCAGACGCCTTGTCACTGTCCCGCTCTCATCCAGGATCTCCGCTTCTGCGCCATAAGCCAGGAGCACCGGTGTGGTGTCTGAACTCTGGGACGCGTTGGCTATATTCCCCCCCAGGGTTGCCCGGTTCCGGATCTGAGTGGAACCTACCATGGAAGCGGCTTTTGCAAGAGCCGGTATCCATGTTCTGATAACAGGACTTTGCTCCAGCTCTGTCATGGTGACGCCTGCGCCGATGATAACCATATCCTCTGTCTCTGTAATCTGGGACAATTCCGGCAGATGCGTCAGGTCAATCAAAGAATAATGAAAAATTTTCTCTTTTCTCAAATGGATGACAAGATCTGTCCCCCCTGCGCAGAGATAAGTGTTTTCGTCTTTTTCTCTCAGGGCAGCAGCCAGCTCATCCAAATTATGCGGCATGTGGAAACTCACTTGATCTCCCCCTCTCCCACGGCATTGACTGCCTTCACGATTTTCTCATATCCTGTACAGCGGCACAAGTTTCCCTCAATCGCTCTCTTTATCTCCTCCACTGTGGGATGGGGATTTTCATAGAGCAGAGCCTTACAGGACAATATCATACCCGGTGTGCAGAAACCGCACTGAACAGCCCCCATCTTGATAAACGCCTCCTGCAACGCATCCAGCTCGCTGTTTTTCTCCAGTCCCTCAATGGTGGTGATCTCCCGGTCCATGACCTGTCCAGCGAAAACTGTACAGCTTGTCACAGCTTTTTTATCCAGCAGTACCGTACAGGCACCGCACTCGCCTTCGCTGCAGCCCTCTTTCACGCCTGTCAGCCCGCAGTCCTCACGCAGAAAATCGAGCAGACGTTTCGTCGGCTCTGTCTCCTTCTCCACCTGTTCTCCGTTAATCATACATCTGAGCAGCATTCTATTCACCCTCTCCTGCTTTTTTCTTTTATCGTAACTGTTCAGTACCCTCACAGTTACAGGCTCTTACGGTCAGCGCAGTGGATGCGCCGACCTACTGAATAGTTACCTTTTATCTACAACACTTCTTTGTGCGTTTTTTTGTCTGTCCTCTGTCTGATGAGACTATTGTATATCATTTCCGTTGAAAAACCGTTGAAATTCTTCTGGTTTTTTGTCTAATTTCCAAGAATCTCTTGACGGAAAACGTTTTTTCTTAAATAATGGGTAACAGACAGGAGGATTTACTTATGGAACTGACGAACAGTTACCTGGAGGAGGGATTTCCTTTCCGGGGACGGAAACGAAAGAAAATGGAAGAGTTTCTGGAAAAAAGCGGCCTGACCTATGACGCAGAGATTGTCTATTCTGTCCTTCTGTGCAGAGAGGACGGAGAGATCATAGGCTGTGGTTCCAGACATGAAAATATCTTAAAATGCATTGCAGTAGACGCCTCTTATCAGGGGGAAGGGCTTCTGCCTGGAATTGTCACACAGCTTATCAAGCAGGCTTATGGCTGTGGCATCTCCCACCTGTTTTTATTTACGAAACCGGAATATCAGGTCATATTTGGTGATATGGGCTTTTATCCCATAACCGGGACAGATTCCATGCTCCTGCTGGAGAACCGAAAGGACGGCATTTCTCTTTATCTGGAGGAAGAACTTTCCCTCTGCCCTGCTCCACAGGCCAAAGAGGCTGGGGCCATTGTCATGAACGCCAATCCCTTTACCTTTGGACACCGGTATCTGACGGAAACGGCTGCAAAGGCATGTGAATTGCTGCATGTCTTTGTGCTCTCCGCCGACGCCTCAGAATTTCCTGCTGACGTCAGGCTCCGTCTCGTTAAGGAGGGCTGTCAAGACCTTAAAAATGTGATCGTCCACGGCAGTTCCGAATATCTCATATCCCATGCCACCTTTCCCGATTACTTTCTGAAGGATAAGACCGGGGCCTCGGACAAGGCTGCAGAACTGGATCTGAAAATTTTCGGTGACTATTTCCGGAAGGCCTTTCATATTGTAAAGCGTTTTGTGGGTGAGGAGCCGTTTTCCATGGTCACCAGGGCATATAATGAACAGATGAAGCAAACCCTTCCCGCCTATGGCATCGAAGTGGTGGAGATTCCCCGGAAGACATCCGGGAATACGGTCATCAGCGCAACCCTCGTGCGAGAAAAGTTTCTGGCAGGGGATATGGAGTCTGTGCGCTCCCTGGTGCCTGACACGACTTATTGCTATCTGGTATCAGATGCGGGAACTGCACTTAGAAAACAACTATTGGAGAGACAATCATGAACCATACAGATTTATGCACAGGTACTGCCATCACCCTGCAGCAGGTGCTGGATGCCAGAGAACAGCGGGCAGCCATACAAAATGAAATGTTGAGCGATTTAGAGGGGGACGGGGCTGCGCTTATCAGCTTCACCCTGAATATTGTAGGCCCGGTCAAAGTCTTTCCCTATACGATCCTGGCCTACGAAGCTGGCCTTGCGGCCATCCGGGAATGCCTTATGTGGCTGGAAGCACATATCACAGGCTTCCGGGAAGTCCGGGAGAACACAGGATATGAGGCTTTCTTTTCCGTAAAAAAGGAACCGGGAATTGCGCATATCTGTAAAGAATATCTCACGGAACTGGAGGAGACACATCCTGTGGGACGTCTGTTTGACATTGATGTACTTCAGTCTGACGGCATTAAGGTGTCCAGGGAATCCCTCGGTTATGCGGGGCGCACCTGTCTTCTCTGTGATAATCCGGCTTTTCTGTGCGGACGCTCCCGTACGCATACGGCACAGGAACTGGTGGAACGGGAAACTGCTCTTATCAGGGATTTTTTTGCGGAGCGTTTTTCCGTCCATGTGGGACTGCTGATGCAGAAAGCACTTTTTTATGAGGTAAACACAACTTTGAAACCGGGCCTGGTGGACCTTGTACATAATGGGGCCCACACAGATATGGACCGGTATACCTTCCGGGACAGTGCCTATGCACTTACTTCTTATTTTATTGAGACGGCACGCCGGGGTATGGAGTTTGCGCTGGATGGGGGAAGTCAGGATGAACTGCCGGAACTGTTTGCCTCTGTCCGTCCGCTTGGCATGGCTGCAGAAACCGCTATGAGGCAGGCAACAGGAGGGGTCAATACCCATAAAGGCATGATCTTCTCAGGCGGGATTCTCTGCTGTGCCCTGGGGTATGATATGGCGTCCCGTGGGTTAGGCGGGTCCTGCCGGCTGAACGGCTGTACCAAATATACAAAACCGGCGGAGGCATTTCAGGACTTGGAAACCACTGTCAAGCATATGCTGGTCCACCTTCTGGATGATTATAAGATGCTCTGTACATCCCGGCCGTCCAAAGATGTGAGTCACGGGGAGCGCCTGTATATGCGATATGGCATTACCGGAATCCGCGGGGAGGCCCATCTTGGTTTTCCTACACTTTTTCATATGGGATATCCTCTTTTTAAACAGGTGCTGGCCCATGGTTATACCATGAATGAAGCGGGGTGTATCGTGCTTCTGCACTACATGGCAGATACAGAAGATTCCAATCTGATCACCCGTTCCGGCTATGATACGGCAGGTAAGATACAGGCAGAACTGGCACGTTTTCTGGAATGTGCTTCTTATGAGGAACAGCTTGCCGTAATCCCAAAACTGGATGCATATTTTGTGCAGGAACGTATCAGCCCGGGGGGAAGTGCGGATATGCTGGCGCTCACTTATTTTTTGTATTTTATGGGGGTTCTGCCTTGCAGATGGGGGTGATTTTTTACTGTCCCAACAGCCCCGGTTTTCTCATCCGGTAAGTAAAAAAACGGGGACGCGGCAGGCATAGAAAGGGTATAGATATGGAATTTGTTATTAGGAAAGCTGAATATAAGGATATTCCCGGTATTATGACAGTTATGAAAGATGCTCAAAAGGCTATGGAGCATCCGGAATGGTTTTGTTCTGATTGTGAAGAATATATAAAAAAACATATTGAGACATGTGGCTTTACGATTGTGTCAGAGCCTGTTTCAGGTAGTTCTCTGGCAGGTTTTTTTCTTATAAAATTTCCGGGGCTTTCGGAGGAAAATCTGGGATATTTACTGAATTATTCAGAGGAAGAACTGCAGAGAACTGTCCATATGGATATGGCGGTTGTGCATCCTTCCTGGCAGGGAAACGGCCTTCAGTCCCGTATGCTCCATAAGGCGGAGGAAATGCTTGCTGATTCCCCTGTTCTGAGGAACCGGCTTCTGGCGACTGTACATCCTGACAACCGCTATAGCCTGCATAATATGCAAAGTAACGGCTATGAGATTGTAAAGACCGCTGATCTCTACGGTGGTCTGCCAAGGTATGTGCTCCAGAAAATATTATAAGATTAATTTTAATCGGGTTTGTTATAATTTATCACTTTCTTCGCAAACTATATGCATGGAGGTGATAACTATGGAGAATGATTATCAGGTAGCTTCAATCTCAGAGGACTGTGTTTCTGAGATCAATGAACTTCAGAATAAGTTAAATAAAGAAACAGATAAGGATATTGTGCTTATCGCTTATCAGTCTAAGACAGACGATTAACATTGTTGTACCAGAAGGGGCCTGCGCCCCTTCTGGTCATGACTTTATTTCTTTTCCCATCTGGGAATCTGCTGAGATCAGACGGCTGCGCCCTTCTGTCTTCACCAAATTTTCCAGCTCCTTCAAAGCATCTTTTCCTATCCACTTCTGGGCTTTGTTTCCATTTTCCAGCAGTTCATGAGCCAGCAGTACAGACTTTTCCTGATAGTCGAAATCTCTTTTTCCGATTTCTCTTAACGCCCACGATACTGATTTTTTTACGTGTTCTCTCTCATCATCGGAGTTCATCCGGATAAGCTCAAGGTAATGATCCAGAGTATGGTTTTTCAGACTTTTTTCATGGATAGCTGCAGTGGCCATGAGAGTGAATGCAGCCCGTTTGGTATAGGTCGCTTCAGAGTCACACCACTTTTCTATGAGTTCTTCATACCCTTTCATCTTGATGAGCAGATTCTTACACAGATGGTCGCACAAATCCCAGGAGATGACATCGTACATAAGTGTCTCTGCCTCCTGCAGCGTAAACTTCTTTTTATCAATGACCAGTACCGCAAGGAGCCTCGCCTCATGGTATCCTGTATTCCACAATTCATGAGCCAGGGAATTGTCCCTGCCTGCTTTTTTTGCAAGCTTCCTGACATCTGCCGTAGACACACCGATACTGTATGTTTCGGGAATACCGAGTTTTACTACATTGGCTTTGTATTTTTCTGAACTTAGTGCTTTTAATTCTGACAGGATTTCATTACTTGTCAAAGTATTTCCCCCTTTATATAGATATCATTTTGTAACGGTTCCGTACCCTCATAATTACATGTTTATAATCGCAGGCTGCCCACCGGAATCACTGCCGCTGGCCTCCCAGGATGTTTCTGCAGAAATTTTTCCATCCACACCACATCAAGCCACTGTCCGTTTTTATATCCGCATTTTGTAAAATGTCCTACAGTCCGGTAACCCATTTTTTCATGGAATCCGATACTTTCCGGATTTGGATATGTAATGCAGGCATTGGCATTGGTTATGTTCTGTTTCCTGAGAATATCTTCCAGCGCTGTGCAGAGCCGGCGGCCTACGCCTTTTCCTCTGACATTTTCCTTCAGATAAACAGTCGTCTCCACCGCCCAGTCATAGGCCGGCCTTCCCTTAAAAGGGGATGCATATGCATAGCCAATTATTTCACCATCCTGTTCTGCGGCAAGGTATGGATATTTGTTCAAAGTTTCTGTCATTCTTCCTGCAAATTCTTTCGCAGAAGGCACCTGGTATTCAAACGTGATACAGGTATTTTTTACATATGGTGTATAGATTTCCAGTAAAATCTCAGCGTCCTCCGGCTCTGCCATTCTTATGCGTATGCCATTTTTCGTTTCTTTCACAGGCTTTCTCTCCCTTTTATAATCAAATGTGGTGTGTGATCTTTTAAATAGTCTGCCAGCTCTTAGTTTGGAAATCGCTGTCGGACACGTGTTTCAAATAATCTCTGCGTCAGCCGCCTGGGCCTTCCTCAATATTTTCATTTTCAGTACCATGGGACATCATACTCTTCAATCTTCCCCTCTTCCGCATTCACAGAGTAACCAGCCGCAGTATCTGATTTTTCATTATACTTTTTATACATGATAAATAGTAAAGATTCCCCATCATCTGACACTCTGTCGTATACCACAGTCACCTCATACGGAATATCATTTTTATTTACATAAGCAGCCGTATCCCCGCCCAAAATGGCGTAAAAATTCCCCTTCGCATTATATGTTTTTTCTGATGTTGTGAATTGTTTTGAAAGCTTATTCTCATACAAACAGTCGTAAGCCTCCTCCACACGGCTGGCATAGTTTTTGTTTTCTTCCTCCGTATCCTGAGTTATCTGGTCCATCCTATCACTTTCCTCCAGGGAGTAGAGCAACGCATTGTAAGTCTCCTCCAGGGTCTCTTCTACAATCTCAGCATCTGTAAAGTAATCTCCTCCCCTTTCCTCATCCGTAGATTTTTTCTTGCCGCTAAAGTTCAGACTGCATACACTTTTGCTCCCTTTTATCTCTATTTGTACCTGCAGAGTACCGGGAAATTTTTCAAAAATGGGATCTTCTATGGCATCGGAAATCATTTTTGCCGCCTCTTTTGAAACCTGTTTAAGTTCCGCTTCATTCTTCATAATGAGATGGTTTTCACTCCACTCTGTGCGAAATCCCTCTGCCTCATATGTCTCTTTAAAATAATATGTTTCAATGTTTTCTATAAAATCATCTGCGACTTCACTGCCCGAAACAGTAGGATATCTGAGAATATGAACTGCTGCCATAGGATATTTTTCCGTCATATATGCCCCGGATCTCTTCTCAAACTGCATGTTGTATTTCTCCTCCAGCAGCTTGATATCCCTCTCCTCGTCCCACTCAAATTGTTTCCTTCCAAAAAAAGATATCTTGTCCCAGTATGTATAATTTGTCGAATCTCCGCCTGACTGTTCTGTCACACAGAGCATACGGGAACCAATATCATGCTCCTCGGGAGACTTGAGCAGAAAGTAAACAAATCCCACTAAAAATACGATCACTGCCAAAACAGCATAGATAACTGTCAATACCGCAGCCACCACTTTATACTTTATCCTGGTCAGATAATATCCCATCAGGAGGGCGGGGAAGAGAAAGGCCAAAGCCCATAAAAGAGCCTGCACCCACATTCTGAATTCAACCCCAATTCCCCGCAGAATAAATTTAGCAAGGCCGAATCCCATTAAACTTCCCAAATAAATGATCCAGGGAAGCGCATATTTTGTCTTACGTTCCATGTTTTCTCCTTGTTTCCATCCACGCTCGGTAATTTCACAGAGTACGACCACATTTGCAGCCGCTCACGACCCAAAAAATACCGCTTCCAACGTCCCATACTTTATGCCGTTTTGGATTCTGACGGCATATTCATGGCATAAGCTGTCAAAATATGGAACCCACTCCTGTCTGCCTGATTTTTCAGCCAGGATCCGTAATAGTGTTTTCAGTTTTCCCTCTGTTTTTTGCAGGTTATCACCTGAAAAATACTGTTCTGCCGCCTCAATATCCTGATCAGAAAGTGAAAGCTCCATAAGCCGCCTGTCAGCGATCATACAACCAAATGCCGTGACAAGCACCATCTCACTTAGGTTTCCCATATATGAGGTGCCTGTTCTGCCCTGCACCTGCTTCAAAAGGCGTCTCACAGCCTGTTCCGGAAAACATTCCAAAAGTCCTTTCTCCACTACTATATCACATAAATATTGATAAATGATATCAATTCCGCACATTTCCCCACGAAAATTCACAGTTGGATAGTCCAGTGTCAGCAAATGGTCCTGTGGTCTGAATCTGGCATCATAGGCAATAAAGAACGCGGGCATTCCTTCCAGCAGGGTTCCCCTGTAATTGCTGCAGCCGTAATCGCAGAAATCTCCAGTCAGATCATGAAAGATTTCTTTTGCCTTATGGACTTTCTCCACCACCCTGTCATAACCGATCTTATATGCATCCTCTGCCTTCACCGCATGTTCTGACAGCAATGCGCTGGCAGTGATATTTTCATATTCCTGTACGCAATATAGCACAGCCTCCATGAGCATCTGAGCGGTTTCATACGTCACAGAGCTGCTCTCTTTGGAGGTGTATTTATCTGCAAGCCATGCCGTTAAAGGCAGTAATTCTTCCAACGGGTATTCCATATATATTCCCCTTCCTGTCATATCTGTCATTTACTTCTACTCCCAAAAAAGTTCCTTCAAAACAGACTGGTAAAGCTCCGGGTCCCAGCGCTCCTCCTCGCTGAGCTCGTCATAAGCATCCGCACCGCCGGTTTGTATAAATCCCAGATTCCCTTCTCGGACAGCCCTTGAAAAACGTTCCAGGCAGGTATTTTCCAGATAATCCAAATCCCCAAAACATACGGACTCATACTGCCGTCTCATAAACGTCATCAATTCATCATCTGTCAGCCTGTCCTGAGATTCATTTTTAAAGCGGTAAAAAATGTCCTGCAGCCTTGTTAATGTGGCAAGATACGTGTCCTGGCTGATATACTGAGAATCACAGAAGCTGTAGATGATCTTATCCAGTATTCCTCTGCCAAACTCCACCCTTCCATACTTTTTAAGGCTGTTATTCCTGCTTACGATCAGTTTTTTTGCCTCCTGTTCGGAAAGCGCAAGTCCAAATTTCTCTGTCCTCTGATTGTAAGCGTCCAGCATTGTCAGTTCATCCTTCTGCCGCTTCTTAGTGAGCATCTCAAAAATCTGTTTTTCCATGGCAATTCCTCCTGTTATTCCTGAGGCCGGCTTTCCCTGTACAGGATTGCCGGGCTTATGCAGCACTGTACGGTTGTCTGCGGCTGCCCCTGGCTGATGACAGCTTTTTACGGGGCAGACAGCGTTACGCTTTACAGGCCAGCCTGTAAATGGTAACGATCATTATAACCCTGCCGGGATATCAATACAAGCCTTGAAAAAACGCTGTTTTTGTGGTAATATAATCATGAAAAAGGAAGCAGAAAATATAATCTGCTTCCTTTTTGTTCTACTACTCTATTCTTTTGCCTTCAGTGCTTCCACCATATTAATACGGGGAATTTTCCTGGACACAGCAAGACTGATGAGCCAGGACAGTGCCAGAGTTCCGGCGGCACTGAAGATCCAGGATATTCCTCTTATATATATCGGCACATCCATGGAATCCGGAATCGTGGACAGCATATACACCAGAAGTCCGTATCCTGCCGGAAGTCCCAGAAGTATGCCCACAGCAGAAAGCCACACATTTTGCTCAATCATAACATTCTGTATTTTTCCATCTCCAAACCCGAGAACCTTCATGGTGGCAAATTCACGGTACCGTTCCAAATAAGAAAGGACACCCAGATTATAGAGCATGACACCGCCCAGAATCACAGCCCCTAAAACCAACAGCGCGATCATCATGATCATACCTTCCATCATGGAATCTATCCCCTTTGTCAATTCACCCTGATGAGAAATACTGCATTCTTTCTCATATCCTCCGAATCCCTTTTGCGGCTCCACTCCAATGATAGCCGCAGGTACAAAAGTTCCCCCGCTTTTTTCAAAGGCATTTCTCATGATCACAATCCCCTGGCTGAGTGGTGTACGGATAATTGCCTCAATTTTTGACTCCATCCATTCCCCATCTCCCGACGGTTTCCACGTAATGGAATCCCCCTTTTTTACACCCAGGCTGTCGGCTGTTTTCTTTGATAAGGCTATTCCCTCATCAATCCGGGTAAAGGTATCCAGGCTGTCGGCCAGTTTTATGTATCTTGTACTTTCCGGCACGGTAAGGCCGGCTTCTATCTCTTTTTTCCCATTCTGAATGACCGCCATGCCCTCCATCAGATATTCCCCGTCTGTGCGTAAAAGCAGCTCTTTCTGTCCCTCCTCATCCGGCAAATCTGTAATTTTACATTCATAATCCTGCTGTTTTGTATAAGTCCAGTCCGACAGATTCCGAAACGTATCATACAGCGAAAACGCGCAGAACAAAAGTGCTGTACATCCTAAAATACCGCATAATGTCATAAAGCTGCGCAGCCGGTTCCGCTCCACATCCCTCAGGTTCCAGCGGCTGGAAAAAGGAAGATGCCTGCAGATTTTCGGTAAATGGGCAGTCCTTTTCACATTTTCTTCTGCGTAAAGGCACTCCGAAGCATTCTCTTTCAGATATTTTCTGCATATGACAAAGCTGACTGCCACACAAAAAAGTGTGCAAAACACAGGAAGCAGCAAATAAACAGAAGGAAGATAACCGCTCCAATGGGGAAGCACATACACGGTCTTCATAAACGGATAGATAATTTTCGGCATTAATCTATATCCAAGGATACAGCCTGTAAATGCACCACAAAAACATATAATCCCACTGTGGGACAAGTAATAAAAAAGCAGTTTTGTTCTGCCGAATCCAAGTGCTTTTAAGATTCCGATCTGAGTTCTCTGGTTTTTCAGCATCCTGTGCATTGTTGTCATAACGATCATCACGGCAATCAATAAAAATGCGGAAGAGAAGGCAGAACCAATGGTTTTATGCTGCTTGATCTCATCCTGTACCATAGAAACCGTGGGATGATCCTCTGCCTGTATTACTGTCAGGTCCGGCTTTGCAAGGATTTCCCGGATCTGTTTTCTGCTTTCTTCCTCCCGTGTTTTAACGGCTATCTGATTAATGGAAAACAGGTTTTCATCCGGCAGTATTTTGGGACTTGCCCGCACAAATCCGTAAATGCTGTGGTCAGGCATCATATCACCATCACGGACGCCGTAAATATATTCCGGGCTGTCTGCCAGTCCCAGCACACGCCCTGTAATTTCCATCTTCTGATAAGTAAGGTGCAGTTCGTACCCCACCTGGATATGATTTTCTTCCGCAAAAGAGGCGTCCAGCCAAACACCCTCTCTGCTGCTGTCAAAGGGGATTCCTTCCCTTATATACAGTTTCGATATGTTATTTGTTTCTGCAAAATAGCAGTCCAGTACAACGTCATCCCCGCCTTTGAGACCCATAGGAACTGTCATTCTGCCCTCTGCCTCATCCACTCCGGAGTCTTGCCTTAATGTGTTTAATTCCCCCTGTGAAAATTCTGTATGAACCCCCCAGGCATCTGCCAGATTTTGTGACTGTATATAGTCATCAAAGTGTTTTTTCATGCCTCCCCATTCTCCTGTAATGCCGGAATAGAGAAAACATCCAAAAAACATCATGAGAAAAACAGCCGCAAACTGCACCTTGTTTTTCCCAATATCCCGCAGCATTTTTCTTACCAGCATCACCATTCCACCTCTTTCATACTGCATGGATCTGCATTGCACTCAATCTCTTTTATCTCTCCGCTTCTGACATGTATTACTCTGTCCGCAGCCCTGGCGATATTCGCGTTGTGGGTAACCAGAAGTACCGTTTTCCCCTCGTCCCTGCTCAGTTTCTGAAGTTCCAGCAAAACCATACACCCTGTCTCTGCATCCAATGCTCCGGTGGGTAGTGTAAAATTAGTATTTAAGTCAAAACCCACCAACCATCGGGTTTCAAGCGTTACAAAATGTCCAAAAGCCGAAAAAGGGGACAAAAAGGGGATTATTTGAAAAAAATAATACTTTTTTCACTGGTTAAAACAGCTCAAAAGTATAGTACGCCCTCTACCTATATTACAAGACATATCCAGAGGAACGCCCCATAGGATATAGATACAAACGACATATGTTGGCGTAATGTCGAAAACTGTCCACGATTATCTATTGCTCTAATCCCAATTATGTTGTATCATTTATTTGCAACCAGAGGTATGAAAATTCTTTTTCGTCGCAGAACGGCCGGCACTATAATGGTGTCGGTCGTTTTGCGTCTCTTGACAACTAAGGATAGTCCTTTTACAATATAGGCAGAGGTGATGACAATGAATAGTAGGAGGTATCAAACGTCATGCCGGCGCGCGTGGACTATGCTATATACGCAGATTCAGACTTATCCATTTTAACAATTCGGGAACGTGAAACTTTGATATTGAAAATGCAAGGTCTTTCAACTGTTGAAATATCAAAAAAGTTAAATTGTTGCAGACAAAATATAAATGCTTTGCTTTTGAAAGCCCGTAAAAAGCTTGATGCCCCACAGCCAAACCCCGATATACATCGTAGGAAAAACATTGACTATACCCAATATGCAAATTACGACTTATCTATATTGACTAAGCTCGAACAAACCTTTTTATTGGAAAAAATTTCTGGGAAATCGTATAGGGAAATTGCAGAACGACATCATTCCACAATAACTTCTGTCGGAACTTTGTTGTATCGAGCTCACAAAAAACTAGATAATCTGTATGATTAAAGACCCCGGCGGGGTCCTTTTTGGTTGATGTATGTAATTATATTGACAAAACCATTTAAAGCCGCCATTCGGATACAGTCTGTCATTTAATACTTGACATCAGAGATTTCACGCGTTATCATTAAAAAAAACTGGTAATATATCCACCATTTCCTTCTTTATCTAGAGGCTATACTTTATGTATAGTCTCTTTATTTGTGACGCTAAAAAGGCCCCGGCGGGAGACCCGGAGCCTTACAGCGTTTTACAGTTGCCCTCTGTGCGTTGATAGTTACAGTAGTGCTCCTGTTTTATCAGTATAACACATCTTACCAGACTTGTCCACGTAGTAGACCTTGCCGCCAGTACGCACCAGGTCATCTGCTACCATAGCACCGTTGGCTTTGAGATAATACCAGTTATTCTTCCACTCAATCCATCCGGTCATCATCCATCCGTTTGCGTCAAAATAGTACCAGGCACCGCCGATCTGCTTCCATGCACTCTTCG
>ERZ778495.910-NODE-910-length-23471-cov-4.943885_pt1 | contig 23471 bp, 19 predicted proteins | sample MGYA00433100_ERZ778495 | MGnify/ENA primary metagenome ERZ778495 (study PRJEB29527, sample SAMN07138962) | mouse gut metagenome | material: feces | host: mouse | place: China:Nanjing | collected 2016-01-25 ...
ACATTCCGTGACCTAAAATCTTAGAGGGTGGACAGGTCACGAATTGGTCACGAAATTGTGTCTTTTTGTGACCTTTTCGTGTCTTAGGTCACAGACATTATACAAAGAAAAACTCCTACAATACCTTGATATTGTAGGAGTTGTACATTTACTGTCCATTTCTGTCCAGCGTTTCAGTGATCCGCCTGGGATTCGAACCCAGGACCCCAACATTAAAAGTGTTGTGCTCTACCGGCTGAGCTAGCGAATCAAACCGCAATACCTTCCGGATTGCGGGTGCAAATATAGGGCATTTTTTATTAGTTACAAAAAATATAAGTGCTATTTTTTCGTTTCGGATGAGCTTGGGTGCGTAGTGGAAGTTTTAATGCTGTAATTGGTTTTTCTTGTTGGTTGTTTCTTTCATTTGTCGTAAATTACAAATAGGTTCTATTAATATCTGTGTGCTATGATTTTTAATGCATCTGAAAGGAAAGGAGTGGTCGTCCTGCTTTTTTTGATTATGGTTTTATTAATCTTTCCCAGGCAGTTTCTGCCTGACGATTCCGGGTTATTTCTGTTGCCTGTAGCGGCGGAGATTTTCCACGATAGTCTTATTTTACATACTGATTCCGGTCAGCAGGTTATTCCTATAAGGCAAAATAAGAAATCCGGTCTGCTTGTGGAACTCAATACTGCCGATAGTATGGCCTTGCTTAAAGTCAGAGGCATCGGACCCTATTATGCCTCTAAAATAATCCGTTACCGGGAACGTCTCGGGGGATATTATAGTTTAAAACAATTGAAAGAGTTAAAGATGGCTTATTTTGATGTGGACTCGGCCTCCTCTTTTTTCTGTGTAGATACCACCCGAATCGTGAAACGTGATCTGGATAGCCTGGATTTTAAGGCTGTATTGAGACATCCTTACCTCGAATATGAAGATGTTAAAATGATTTTTAAGGCGAAACAACAATACGGGAATCTTTCTTACCGGTTATTGGAGGCTAAAGGAGTATTGCCGGGCTATAGACTGAAAAAAATTAAACCTTATTTCAAATAGTTTTTCCGGCTTTTATAACTTTGTCAGAAGTCAGCCGTTCGAAACAATAAATTGTTTTACTATGAAAAAATGTGTCCTTCTTTTTTCTGCTTTTGTGGGTATAATCCTGGTTTTATTGTTTTTAATTCCTTTTTTATTTAAGGGGGATATTTTGCAACTTGTTGAAACACATATATCTCGCCATACCAAGGCTGAATTAAAAATTGGAGATATGAGCCTGAGTATGTTCAGGAGTTTTCCGGATTTGAACGTAACCTTGGAAGAGGTTTCGCTTATAGGTCGTGAAAGATTTTCAGGAGATACGTTGCTGAATATTCCGCGCATTGAGGCTTCCGTCAATTTAAAATCCCTGCTTAGCGGTAAAGAAGTTGTTGTGAACCGTTTTTTGTTGAAGGATTGTCGTTTAAATCTGATTACTGACACTGCCGGATATAAAAATTGGGATGTTCTGATACAGGATAATACAGGTACTTCAGCTCCCGGGGCTTTTGTTCCGGCTGAGGGAAAAGGGTTTGCCGGTAAAAGTTTGCAATTGAGTGATATACACATCGATAATCTCTTTATCAATGATCTGGATTATCAAAATTCCACTTATTTCCGCATGGAGCATCTGGATTTGAAATTGAAGGGAAATTTTTCTGAAAGAAGCACGTTGGCGGATTTATCATTGTCTGTGAAAGATATTTCTTTGCGTCACCGGAACAGTGTATGGTTAAATAAGGTTGGTTTGGATTGGCGGGCTATCATAAAGGCAGATTTGCAGGATTTGGTTTTTGAGATTGAAAAGAATGACCTTACCATGAATGACCTCAAACTCAACCTAACCGGAAATTTAGCCGTTTTTCCTGATAAATACCGGATGGATCTGCAGCTGGATTCTCCCGAGACACAATTTGAAAGCTTGCTGGCTTTGATTCCCAAGGCCTTCCGGGAGTGTATTCAAGACTTGAAGACAAACGGTGATTTTAAATTAAATGCAACCGTAAAAGGGGATTATTACACCGGTCATTGGCCGGCTTTTCAGGTGAATTTGCAGGTAAACGGGGCGATGATTCAATATCCTGGATTACCGGAATCCGTTCAAAATATCAATATGGATTTAAACATGACTCATCCAGGTGGCCCTATGGATTCCATGCAAATCAACTTGAAAAAGATGAGTTTTGCTATTGCTGATAATCCTTTCAATTTGTTTCTGTACATCCGAAATCCCCATGACCCTCAATTGAACGGCGGGGCGGTCGGGACCCTCAATTTTGCTAATTTGAAAAAAGCTTTGCCTTTAAAAGAAGTTAGGCTTGAAGGAGTCGTTAATACGGATGTCACTTTTAAAGGGATGTATAAATACATTGAAAATGAGCAGTATGAGAAGTTCGTTGCCAAAGGAAACGTGGATTTCAAGGATATTTTGTTTGTCAATTCCATGTTTCCGGAGGGCTTTTCGATACCTCGGGGCCAAATTCTGATTACTCCAGCTTCTTTAAAGCTGAATCAGTTCCAGGCGAATGTTTTTTCTTCAGATTTTGTTTTACAGGGAGATTTGTCCGGTTATTTGCCCTATGTTTTCAGAAACGGGATTTTAAAGGGGGATTTTTCTTTAAATTCTACGAAAGTCAATCTGAATGAATTTATCATCGCTCAGATGCAGGCGGCCCGGAAAGATACTGTGTCCATGGCATCTCGGACATCGCAGCGAGGAACTCCTGTAACAGAAGGTGCTCTGGAAATACCCGAAAATATAGATATCCATTTTACAACTCAAATCCATACTCTTCTTTTTGACCGTTTGACCGTTGAAAATGTGAAAGGGCGGGTGAGCCTGGCCAATGCCGTAGCTACTTTGAAAAATCTGAGTATGGATATGCTGGACGGGAATATGGTTATGAATGGTCGGTACAATACGCGTGATCCCCGGGCGCCGGAAGTAGATTTTAACCTGCAGGTCAATCATTTTGATATCCATGAAGCTTATGAGGCTTTTACCTTTATTCGTCAGAGTATACCCATTGCCATGAATTGTAACGGGCGGATTTCCGCTTCCATGAAATTTTCTTCTCAGTTGGACCAGGCCATGAGCCCTGTCATGACCACAGCTAACGGGAGCGGTTATGTAGAATCGCAGGGAATATTGCTGAAAGATAATCCGGCCATGAATCAATTGGCCAGCGTTTTGAAAAATGAGGAACTCAGCAGATTGAGCATCAGTCACCTGAAAATTGATTTTAAACTTGAAAACGGGAATATCAGGGTAGAGCCTTTTAAGACAACCTTTGCCGGTAATCCTGTCACGATTTACGGTACTCAGACGGCCGGAGGTCAGCTTGATTACACCCTTTCCATGACTGTCAGACGTGAATATTTCGGCAGTGACATCAACAATTTGTTAAAATCTATTCCCGGTTCTGGTAATATAGAATCACTGGATTTGGATGCTAAAGTAGAAGGAACACTGACAAAACCGGTGATTAAACCGGATCTTTCGAAGGCAATAAAAAGGGTGACTAAAGAAGCTGAAAAAGAATTAAAAGGAAATTTATTGGATGGGTTGCAAAATCTTTTCAAGAAAAAGAAATAGGAAAGAGAGATGGTATGTACTCCTGTCATCCCGGATTCTGGATGGCAGGAGTTTTATTTCTAATAGGGAGGGGTGAACTTCCCTTCAGAGGGGAATTCGGAGGAATCCTCGGTATTTCCGTAAGGAGTTGGATGGTCGTTCAAAGTCTCTGATTCTTCTTTCAATTCATCCATATAGTCTGAAAGATTGTCTTTGGCATTTTCGTTATCATTTTCCTGGATTTTGTCCATGGCTTTATTATATGCTTGTGTCTGTTGGGCAAAAATTCCGGTAGACTGGTCGCTTTCTACTCTTTCATACCGGGAAGCTCCTGCAATATCATTTTCCGTCGTTTGGTCTTCTGCCATTTTCTGACTTTTTCCCGGTTTGTTACATCCGCATCTGTTTGGTTTTACAGGTTCATCGGAGACAGGCATGTTTTTCTTTTCTTCGTGATTCATAATTTGGTTACTTTTATAATGATTATTATCCCGTTTTTCTTATACGAAATAGATAGGAGACAGGTTTATTCTATCTTTTTAGCTTTTATCCGTAAACTATTGGTTATCACCGATACAGAACTGAAAGCCATAGCTGCCGCAGCAATCATCGGATTCAGTAAAAAACTGCAGCAAGGATATAATACGCCTGCAGCTAAAGGAATTCCGATAAGATTATAGATAAATGCCCAGAATAAATTTTGCCGGATAGCTGTTACTGTTTGCCGGGATAATTTCCAGGCTTGGGGGATGGCTTGCAAGTCGGAAGTGATGAGTGTGATTTTTGCCACATCAATGGCAATATCCGAACCTTTTCCCATAGCAATGCTGACATCGGCCAATGCCAATGCCTCAGAGTCGTTAATCCCGTCTCCTGCCATTGCGACAACATGCCCTTGTTGCTGTAATTTTTTTATAAAGCCGGCTTTATCCGAAGGCATGACCTCCGCCTCGTATTGTTTTATGCCTGCTTGTTTTGCTACTGCACGGGCAGTGATAGCATTGTCTCCCGTCAGCATGTATACTTTAATATTTTCTCTCTGTAACTGCCGTATCGCATCCGCAGCTCCCTTTTTTATCCGGTCGGCAATCACAATTAGAGCCAACACTCGTCGGCTGTCGGCAAAATAGACTACCGTTTTGCCTTCCAGACTGCAAGTATCGGCCAGAATATCCTGTTCCGTCGTGCTGTAGATATCATGAGCATCCAGCAAACGGCGGTTTCCTACATAAAAAGTCTTTCCGTCTATAACGCCTTGCACGCCTTGTCCGGTGATGCTTTCAAACTCCCCTTTCAAAGAAGAGGTTATTCCTTTTTCTGTCAAATGAGTGACTACTGCATCTGCCAGAGGGTGTTCTGATTTGCTTTCCAGATGTAGCAAAATGGGCAGATAAACAGAATGGTCTGCTTCCTGGGTCCAGAAAATGGCCGAAACTGTAGGTTTACCCTCCGTGATGGTGCCTGTTTTATCCAGAATTACGGCACTCACACGGTATAGTTGCTCGAGACTTTCAGCATCCCGGATGAGAATGTGGTGTTCTGCTCCTTTGCCTATTCCGACCATAATAGCGGTGGGGGTGGCCAATCCTAAAGCACACGGACAGGCAATGACAAGTACTGTTACCGAGGTCAGCAAAGCACGGGTAAAAGCCATTTCTCCGCCGGCCAGCATCCAGATGATGAAAGTAATCACGGCAATACTTATCACGACAGGCACAAATATACCTGCTATTTTATCTGTCAAACGCTCGACAGGGGCTTTACTTCCCTGGGCTTCCTGTACCATTTTTATGATGTGTGACAATACCGTTTCGCTTCCGACTTTTTCCGCTATAAACCGAAAGCTCCCTTTTTGATTTACCGTTCCTGAAAACACAGGAGTTCCCGTAACTTTTTCTACGGGGATGGGTTCACCGGTAATCATACTCTCATCTACAAAAGAACTACCTTCTGTGACGGTACCGTCTACCGGAATTTGATTGCCTGGCTTTACCACCAGGATATCTCCCGGTTGTATTGCTTTCAAGGGAATTTCCTGCTCAGTACCGTTTTCCAGTACCCGAACCACAGTTTTGGGACGCAATCCCATCAATTTGCGGATTGCAGAAGAAGTATTGGCCTTTGCCCGGCTTTCCAATAGGCGGCCTAATAAAATCAAGGCGATAATAACGGCGGCAGCTTCGTAATATACGTGTGATTCTAGGCCTCGTGTGGTCCAGTAATAGGGCCATAGGGTATTAAATAGGCTGAAAAGGAAAGCAATACCCGTGCTGATGGCAACCAGGGTATCCATATTGGCATGGCCGTGCTTTAGTTGCTGCCAGGCATTCACATAAAAACTTCGTCCAGAAACAAACAACACCGGTATGGTAAAAAAGAGCATAATCCAGTTGCTGTAAGGCATGTGCATAAAAAACATGCCGATAATAACTACAGGCAGTGTTAACAGGATGGCCCATACTGTTTTACATTTCAGTTGTTGATAGTCCCGGAGTCGGATTGTCTCTGTCGGGTCTGTTTGGGATTCTTCTTCGAGAAACAGCTCATAGCCGTGCTGCCGGACAATGAGTTGTAAATCCGTAGGATTTACGATTTCCGGGTCATACGTCACCATCACTGTGGATGCTGCAAAATTGACTTTGGCTTCTTTTATGCCTTTTGTAGCTGCTAATGCTTTTTCCACATGGGCAGCACATCCGGCGCAACTCATTCCGGTAATGTAAAATGTATCTTTTCTGGTTTGCTCTTTTTTCATGGCCTTTTCCCGCCATTACGAGATTTGCCGGAATAGGTTGCAAGAGCAAAATGAGAGTTGTTATTTTATTAGGCTTAATTTTCCACTTGTTTAATGGAAAGGCCAATTCTTTTTCTTTCTTTTTCCAATTGTATCACTTTCACTTTTATTTGCTGATGTACGCACAACACTTCTGCCGGATTGGCCACATAGCGGTCCGCTATTTCAGAAATATGCACCAATCCGTCCTGGTGTACCCCGACGTCTACAAATGCTCCGAAGTTGGTAAGGTTTGTTACAATTCCCGGTAAAACCATACCCATCTCTAAATCGTTTATTGTATGGATCCCTTCGGCGAAACTGAATACTTTTGCCATAGAACGGGGGTCGCGTCCGGGTTTTTTTAGCTCTTCCACAATATCAGTTAAGGTCAGGAGGCCTATTTTATCATCTGCATAGCGCTGAATATTTATCTGATTACAGAGTTTTTCATTTCCGATGAGTTCTTTTACTTCTACTTCCATGTCACGGGCAATTTTCTCCACCATGTAATAAGCTTCCGGATGTACGGAAGAATTGTCTAGGGGATTTGTCGCTTCCTGGATTCGTAAGAAGCCGGCGCATTGTTCAAAAGCTTTTGCTCCCATTCGCTTTACCTGTTTCAGTTCCTCCCGGCTTTTCAATGCTCCGTTTTCCCGGATGTATTGCTCGATGTTTTCGGCCAGGACGGGACCTAAGCCGGAAACATGCATCAAAAGATATTTCCCGGCTGTATTTACATTTACTCCGACCCGGTTGACGCAGGACTCCACAACCTGGTCCAGGGCTTCTTTCAATTTTCCTTGATCTACATCGTGTTGGTATTGTCCTACGCCGATGGATTTCGGGTCAATTTTCACTAACTCGGCCAATGGATCCATCAAGCGACGGCCGATGGAAACTGCTCCGCGGACTGTTACGTCGTAATCCGGAAATTCTTCCCGTGCAATAGGAGAAGCCGAATAGACCGACGCTCCGTTCTCTGAAACGACAAATACCTGCACCTTGCGCTCAAATCGCAGGTTCCGGATAAAATTCTCCGTTTCCCGGCCTGCCGTTCCGTTTCCGATCGCTAAGGCTTGTATGTCGTACATTTCCACTAAATTTATTATTTTGGTGGAGGCTTGCCTGACCTCGTTGCGGGGAGGGTGAGGATAGATTGTTTCATTATGCAATAACTTCCCGGTTTCATCCAGGCACACCACTTTACATCCTGTCCGGAATCCCGGGTCCAGTGCCAGGACACGCCTATTTCCCAATGGAGATGCTAATAGTAATTGCCGGAGATTTTCTGAAAATACCCGGATCGCTTCTTCATCCGCCTTTTGTTTTCCCCAGGCGAGGTATTCAGATTCAATCGAAGGGAACAACAACCTTTTGTAAGCATCTTTCACTGCCATTTTTACCCGGATGGCGCTTTCGTTGTCAGCTTTTACGAAAATACGTTCCAGCATTTGCAGTGTTTCCGGCTCCGGAAGATCCAGTCCTACTTTTAACATGCCTTCTGCTTCTCCCCGCCGGATAGCTAACATGCGGTGGGACGGGCACCGTTTCAGCAGTTCTTTATAGTCGAAATAATCCGTATATTTTTCTGCTTGTTTTTCTTGGCCTTTGAGTACTTTGGCAAAAATCATACCTTCCCGTTCTATCATTCGCCGGAGGCGGTTGCGGGCAGTTTCACTTTCATTCATCCATTCTGCCATAATATCTCCGGCTCCCTGCAAAGCTTCCTCAATGTCTTTCACTTCTCCTTTCACAAAACGGGCAGCTCTGGGGATAATATCCCCATTTTCCTGTTTGATCAGAATAGCCGCCAGGGGTTCCAGTCCTTTGCTCCTGGCTTTTGCGGCACGTGTCTGTTTTTTAGGTTTGTAGGGCAAATACAGGTCCTCTAATAAACGTAAATCCCGGCAAGTCCGGATTTGTTGTTCCAGGGCTTCTGTCAGCTTATTCTGTTCTTTGATATTTTCTAAAACTGTAGCTTTCCGTTTTTCTAATTCCTGAAATCGGGTATAAAGCGTTTTAATCTTTCCGATTTGTATTTCATCCATGTTACCGGTGCGTTCTTTTCGGTAACGGGCAATAAAAGGAATGGTTGCCCCCTCCTCCAACAAGGCCAATAAATGGCCGATACAGGTTCCGTCTGTTCCGGTTTCCTCGCTGATGAATGCTACCGGATTTATAGTATATTCCATCATAGGCAAAACGAATTTGGACAAAAATAGTCAAATTATCCGTTTCCCTCAAAACATTGAAAAGCAAAGCGGAAGAACTTCCATTCCCGTGCTTCTTTTATAAAAAGCATCACAGCACCGCCCGCGATGCCGGGCGTCTTGCCGGGAGCCTGGGCGTGAAGAATCTGGTGTTGTATCATACGGAGGATAGGAATCTGGCAATCCGCAAAACCACCTACACCGCCGAAGCCGCCTCTGAATTTTCCGGCAACATCTACGTTCCCGACGATTTGGAGGGGATTAGGTTGTAATATATGGGGTTGGGCATGGCATAAAAATGATTTCTATTGCCATAAGATGCCAAACGAAGCAGGGAAAAGTAAATCTATAATGCTATTATCAGCAGTTTTTAATACTATTAAGTAGACATAATTTTAGCTGTTTCCAAATATTTATTAGTTTTACAAACAAGAAGGAGGTTCGGTTAATATAAGTTTTTATATTAATTCGGTTGTTTTGCTGTAATGTAATAATTGTGTAAAGTTGAAAGATAACCAGTGAGTAGATTACAAACCATAGAAAATGCTCTTGCAAGTATAAATGAAGCTGCTTTTCAAGAGCTATGTGATAATTTCTTAATTCGTAAGAACGAGAATTATCGTATTTTCTCGAGGGTTGGAAGTCAGTGCGGAAAACAAAAAACAATAAAAGGAACACCTGATACTTTTTTTGTTGTCTCATGGTAAATACGTATTTGTAGAATACTCAACCAATGTTACCAAAGGTGTTGCAAAATTGCAGGAAGATATAGAGAAATGTCTCGATGCTACGAAAACAAAAATTCCGGTAAATGGGATAGCAGAAATAATGCTTTGTATAAACTTCAATTTAAGTACAGAGGAAATTCAGTCTTTGGAACATCTACTGGGGGAAATTAAAATCAGGTTAACAGTTTACATGCTTGATTCCTTGGTATTAGAGTTGCATCTGCAACATAGGGATTTGGTCCATGAGTATTTAGGAGATTGCCTTTGGATACAGGGCAAATTGTTTCTGTCCATACTTTTGTTGACGAATATAATAAAGCGTCTAAGGGTATTGCAACACTTTTGAATAATACATTTTGCATAGAGAGAAAGAGTTGGAAAAGATCAGGCAATTGGTCAGTCAGAGTGATTTTTTGATAATTACCGGAACGGCAGGGGTTGGGAAGACAAAAATAGCATTGAAGTAATGAATGTTTTTTGGACGGAAAATTTATCTTATAATGCTTTTTGTCTTTCGTATAAGAATTGCGAATACCAGCATTTTGATGAAAAGAAGGATTATTAGAGGCCTCTGTGTGGCGGAATATATTTTCTATTGTGGAAAAATCAGATGTGGGAATAAAACTGATACCCATAAAAATATCTTAATTCCAAAGTTGAATATGCGTTAAAATATGCAAATTGGGAAAGAAAGAGGAAATTTATCGAAGGTTTTTAGAATATAAGATATGAACAAAATAGAGGTAGCAAAATTTTTTGCATTGAATGAAGAGTTTGAGACTGCTGGTAAATTGATTGGGTTAGGATTTGGAGAACTTCAAAATATTAACCTTGTCAATGATTTCTATTTTTTGCCGTTTCAACTTTTGTCACAAGGATTTGAACGTTTCATGAAAACTTATATCTGTGTGGCTTATAGAGAGAAGCACGGAACTCTGCCTGATTCTTCATATATAAAATCGTTAGGACATGATTTAGAACGGCTTTTGACAGAAATTAGGACAAATTATTATATCCATTACCAACCTGTTCAGTTTGAATCAGATTGGTTGTTGATAAATGATAATGCAAATTTAAGAGAACTTCTATTTATATTATCTGAATTTGGGAAATTTGCCCGCTATTACAATTTTGACGTCATTACCGGAAGTCCCAAAATAGGGATAAATCCGAAAGAGTCATGGCGTAAATTTGAAAATAAAATGAAGTATGCTGATAATCAGATTATTATAAGATTGGTAAATAAAGAATTAGATGGTGAAGTATACCAAGAAACAACAAATTATATTGTGGAAATTTTTGAACGATTTATAGCAAGTCTTTCAAGACAAATAATTTGGGGAACATTAGGACAGTTAGGAAAACAATTAACGATAGGGTCTTTTTTTGATTATGGAGTGTTGTATGGAAAAAATTTCGGAAAAACAGATTATCGTAAGCATACAACAAAGTATAAAGAAACTCCTAAATCTATACACAAGCGGACGGCGTTGGATTGGTTTAATAGAAACTTCAACCCTGATTTCAAATCAAAAAAGATAAAGAAATGCGATTATAGTGGTGATTGGCCTTTTTACGTTGATGAAGTAATTATTGAACGTAGGCAGAAGCATTGGTGCATAGTAACTATTAACGGATATGATTATGCTTTAAATGGTGCTGCAAAAGGGCGTTATAAATTAAAAAATCCCCACGATGCGGGGATGGCTATATTAGGTAAAAGTATAGGTGATTTTATTTCAATGGCTTTGGCATTATGATACATTTATTAAAAAATGGACACATAGGGGATGATATTTGGGGACAGTATGTTTGGGTTTGTAAAAATTAAAAGGGAACTTCAGTTAGTTTGAGGTTGTCGGAGATGTACTCGTATTTTAATAGAGATACCGATTTGTTTTCATATTCTTTGCGTTTTTTTAGTTAGCTTATTACCTCGTTTTCGAATTTTTGGGCTATGGCTGTAGTGCGTAGCATGGAGGAATCTCCATGTGCCTTTTTCCTCAGGAACCAGTCTTCGTATTGCAGCAGCTGTTTCAAGCCCGATTTGTCGAATCTATCTTTTTTTAGTTCTATAATATTATAGGCAATGATTTGTTGTGGATTTTTAGGATGATTGAAAATCAACAACATGTCAATTTCCCGTTCAAAACTGGTGGGAACATAACTCAAATAGTCGGAATAATCTCCAAAAATATTTTTGAATTTCCCTTCTGCCAAATCGTTGGATAGCAAGCTCATTAATGTGTATTCAAAAAGGATTCTATCTTGGCCAAGCATGACGCGGCGACTCATTCCCGGCGTTTTAACGCTTTGTTTGCTACGGCGTCGATCAATGACGCAATCGAGTATTACCGTTTGTTTAAAAGGACACAGGCGAAATTGCAGCAGGAAAATGCAGAGTTTGAGCCGTTGAATATCGCGTGTGTGTTTTCTCCGCCTGCCGAAGGCAATAAAGATGTGCAGCAAATGCAGGAGGATTTGTGGCAGGAGAGGATGGATAATATGCACGACCCGGCCGGAAAGAAAAGGGCGTTGAAGGCTATTATCCGGGAATACAATCAGCAGTACGGCACCAATCATATTCTGGATGAATTTGATGGGTATTATCAGGATATCCAGCAGCGTATAAAGGACCAGCAGTATAGTAATAAGGATTATGCACACCGGAACAAGGTTGATGTAACGATTGTTGTGGATATGTTGCTGACGGGCTTCGATTCGAAATACTTGAATACTCTGTATGTCGATAAAAATCTGAAGTATCATGGATTGATACAGGCGTTTTCCCGTACAAACCGTATTTTGAACGATACGAAGCCGTACGGTAATGTGCTAGATTTTCGCGGTCAGCAGGAGGCTGTGGATAAAGCCATTGTTTTGTTTTCCGATGAGAAAAAGGAACGCTCGAAGGAGATTTGGTTGGTGGACCCTGCGCCGGTCGTAGTGGAGAAATACAAGGAGGCGGTGGTCGAACTGGAGAAGTTTATGCAATCCCACGGTCTGGCATGTAAAGCGGAGGAGGTGTGCAATTTGAAAGGCGACGAAGCCCGTGCCGGTTTTATCGGTTGTTTTAAAGAGGTGCAACGTCTGCGCACGAAATTGGACCAATACACGGACTTGAACGAGGAGAGCCGCCAGAGGATAGAGAATCTGTTGCCGGACGAATCCCTGCGTGCGTTCCGGGGGGCTTATATCGAGACGGTAAAACAGTTGAGGGAAAAACGGGAGAAAGCAGATGGCGGAGTGAGCCCGGAGATTGACGATCTGGATTTTGAATTGGTCCTGTTTGCTTCGTCGGTGATCGACTATGATTATATTATGGGGCTGATTGCCAAATATGCGGGCCGGGAACCTGCAAAACGAAGGGTGACGAAGGAGCAGTTAATCAATCTGGTTATGTCGAGTGCCGATCTCATAGAGGAACGGGAAGATATTATGGAGTATATCAATAGCTTGGACGAAGTAAACGGCATGACGGTAGAGGAGGTGAAACAAGGTTTCGAGGAGTTTAAGCGGAATAAATATGATCGGGAGATAGCTAAGGTTGCAGAAAACCACGGCTTGGAGGCGGATGCGCTGAAATCGTTTGTAAAAGAGATTATGGACCGGATGATATTCGACGGGGAGAAACTGAGCGACTTGTTAGCTCCCCTGGATTTGGGATGGAAAGCCCGGACCCGCAAGGAGCTGGTATTGATGGAAGACTTGATTCCATTGTTAAGACGATTGGCCGCAGGGCATGAAATTTCAGGATTGTCAGCGTATGAAGAATAAAGAGATGAAAACGGTGGTGCCGAAGTTGCGGTTTCCGGAGTTTAGGGAGGAGGGGGAGTGGAAGGAAACAATCTTAGGTGCTGTGTGTGAAATTAAGAATGGAAAATCAAATGTTCAGGATCATATTGAAAATGGTAAATATCCTTTGTTTGATCGTTCTGAAATAGTAAAAGCATCGAATAATTATTTATTTAATTGTGAAGCAGTAATTCTTCCGGGTGAAGGTGTACGTTTTATTCCTAAATATTATGTTGGAAAGTTTGATTTGCATCAGAGAGCATATGCATTGAAAAATTTTTCTTGTTTTGGAAAATTTGTATACTATTTACTTTTAGCACATCATGACTTAATGGCTTTAAAAGCTGTAAAATCAACTGTGTTATCATTACGCTTGCCCATACTTAAACAATTTTCAATAATAATTCCGAAGTTAGTTATTGAGCAGCAAAAAATTGCCGATTGTCTTTCTTCTATAGACGATTTAATAACATTGACTGCTAATAAGATAGAAGCATTAAAAGCCCATAAAAAAGGATTGATGCAACAATTATTTCCTGCCGAAGGTGAGAAAGTTCCTGCAATGCGATTCCCGGAGTTTAGAGGGGCTGGGGAGTGGAAGGAAAAAACATTAAAAGAAGTTGTGTCTTATGAAAATGGGAAGGCTCATGAGAGTGAGATTTCGGAAACCGGAAAATATATTGTTGTTAATTCTAAGTATATTTCAACAGAGGGAAAAATAAAAAAATTTACGAATAATGCTTTGAGTGTAGCTGACAAAAATGATATTTTAATGGTTTTAAGCGATCTTCCCAATGGCAGAGCGATTGCAAAATGTTTTATTGTGGATATTCCTAATTTATATGTTGTTAATCAGCGTATTTGTAAATTGACACCTCATAGTGTTGTGAGTTTATTTTTATATTATAGCATTGATAGAAACCCTTATTTTTTATCTTTTGATGATGGGGTTAAACAAACAAATTTGAAAAAAGAGGAAGTGCTGAGATGTCCAATATTATTGCCTGAGAAAATGATAGAACAGCAAAAAATTGCCGGTTGTCTCTCCTCATTGGATAATCTTATTGCGGCTTTGTCGCAAAAACTGGACGCGCTTAAAACCCATAAAAAGGGGTTAATGCAACAATTGTTTCCTGATATGAATGATATAGTATGGCTAAAGAAACGCTCACATTTACAGACTTGAATCATTTAGTAGAGCATCTTCGTTCGCGGAAGAAGAATACCCTTATTTTTGCCCATAACGGGACGGGAAAGACCCGTTTGTCGATGGCGTTTAAAGAAGCTGGGAAAAAGGGGGGAAAAGATAAACGGGATACGCTTTATTTTAACGCCTTTACCGAGGACCTTTTTACATGGGATAATGATTTGTACCATGATGTGGAAAGGGGACTCGTTTTTAACAGAGAGTCTCATTTTTTTGACGGGTTGGACGGGGCGGATATGGAGAACAGAATCCGACCCTTCCTGCAGCGATATGCGGATTTTGATTTTAGTATCAATTACGAAAAGGCAAGAGTAAGTTTTAAACGTGAGGTGAAAACCGTAAAGAAACCGACAAAAAAGCAGCCGGAACCGGTTGAGACGACGAAAATTGTGGATAATATAAAGGTTTCCAGAGGAGAGGAAAATATTTTTATCTGGTGTTTTTTTCTGGCTGTTGCTCAGATGGCGATAGATGGGCATGAAAATTATCAATGGGTGAAGTACCTCTACATTGATGATCCTATTTCATCCCTGGACGACAATAATGCCATTGCCGTGGCCAGCCATTTGGCACAACTGCTCAAAAATCAGAATAATATTGATGCAATAATTTCAACTCACCACGGACTTTTTTTTAATGTAATGCACAACGAGTTGAAAAGGGCTGAGAAGTATTACATGTGTAAAGGCAGAAAAGAAGAGGAAATTCAGCTGATGGACACGAGGGATACGCCCTTTTTTCATCATGTTTCGTTGATGCAGAGTTTGCAGAAGGCGGCAACTACCGGCGAGTTGTATACGTATCATTTTAATATTTTGCGGAATATATTGGAGAAGACTGCCGCATTTCACGGGTTCAATGATTTCAGGGATTGTATTAAGCGGTCGAAAGACGATGTGGACGGGATTATTCATGCCCGAATGATTAATATTCTGAGTCACGGTAATTACTCGTTGTTCGAGCCCGTGGAAATGCAGGAGGAGAATAAAGAACATTTCAGGAGAATACTGAAAGATTTTACAGATACCTACCGATTCAATCAAGATTTATTTCAGGAAACGGAAACAGAAGAAATTTAATCATGACAGCGAAAGAACAACAACAGTTGGGTAAAACCCTTTGGGACATAGCGGATCAGTTACGGGGAGCCATGAATGCCGATGATTTTCGTGATTACATGCTTTCGTTTCTCTTTTTACGTTATTTGTCCGACAACTATGAAATGGCTGTAAAAAAAGAATTAGGACCCGAATATCCGGAACGGGATAAGAACGACCAGCGGATACCCTTTGCCATTTGGTACGATGAGAATCAGGAGGATGTCGGAGAATTTGAAAAACTGATGCGTCGTAAGATGCACTATGTGATAAAGCCGAAATATTTGTGGAGCAACATAGCGGAATTGGCGCGTACGCAAAGCGGAGATTTATTGCATACGCTGGAGGAGGGATTTAAGTACATTGAAAATCAGTCCTTCGACAGTAATTTTCAGGGCTTGTTTTCAGAAATAAATCTGAATTCGGAGAAATTAGGCCGGGATTATAAAGAGCGTAATGCAAAACTGTGCGTTATCATTCAGAAAATAGCCGAAGGCATTGCCAGGTTTTCAACCGATACCGATATATTGGGAGATGCCTATGAATACCTCATCGGACAGTTTGCCGCCGGTTCCGGTAAAAAAGCCGGAGAGTTCTATACTCCGCAACCGATTTCCACCATCTTGTCGCGGATTGTGACGCTGGATTGTCAGGAGCCCGCACTGGGGACCAGGAAAAAAATGGAGCGGATACTCGATTTTGCCTGCGGTTCCGGTTCGTTATTGCTGAATGTGCGGAAACAAATGGGAGAGCATGGTATCGGTAAAATCTATGGGCAGGAGAAAAATATCACCACATACAACCTCGCCCGTATGAATATGCTTCTGCATGGCGTGAAAGATTCGGAGTTTGAAATTCACCACGGCGATTCTCTGCTGAACGATTGGCGGATGCTGAATGAGATGAATCCTGCTAAAAAGACCGAGTTTGACGCTGTGGTTGCCAATCCGCCTTTCAGTTACCGGTGGGAACCCGCGGAGGAACTGGGGAAGGATTTCCGTTTTAAAAGCTATGGGCTTGCCCCTAAGTCAGCGGCGGATTTTGCCTTTTTATTGCATGGTTTTCATTTTTTGCGGAATGACGGTACGATGGCAATTATTTTGCCCCACGGGGTTCTGTTCCGGGGGGGGGCGGAGGAGCGTATCCGCACCAAATTGCTTACGGACGAGAATATAGATGCCATTATCGGACTGCCTGCCAATTTGTTCTTCTCTACAGGTATTCCCGTTTGTATTATGGTGCTGAAAAAATGTAAAAAGTATGAAGACGTGCTTTTTATCAATGCCAGTGAATATTTTGAAAAGGGAAAGCGGCAGAATGTTTTAAGGGAGGAGGATATTGAGAAGATAGTGGATACTTATCAATTCCGTAAGGAAGAAGAACGCTATTCCCGCCGTGTTTCGATGAAAGAAATAGAGGAAAACGGCTACAATCTGAATATTTCCCGCTATGTTAGCACGGCCAAAGAAGAAGAAAAAATTGACCTCCGGGAGGTAAACGAACAATTGAAAGGAATAGAGGAAAAAATCAATGAGGCGAGAGAAAAACACAATCGCTTTCTGAGAGAACTCGGCTTACTGCCGGTTTGACGCAAAACCCCCGTCCCCATGTGTCATTTCCGGCAGATGCAGGTGGTGAGGTGGTCGTTGATGAAGCCTGAGGCTTGCAGGTGGGCGTAGCAGATGGTTGTCCCGAAGAATTTGAAGCCCCGTTTTTTCATGTCGCGGCTCATGGCATCCGATTCGGGGGAGGATACCGGAATTTCGCTCAATGACCGGACGGTGTTGGTTATCGGTTGCCTGTTGGGGAAGAACGATAGGGTGTAGTTGTAGAAACTTCCGAATTCTTTTTGTATGTCGAGGAATAGGCGGGCATTGGTGATGGTCGCCTTGATTTTCAGTCGGTTTCTGACAATGCCGTCAAATAGCATCAGCCGTTCCACGTCCTCGTCGGTCATGTTTGCCACCTGTCCGGCATCGAAGTTGCAAAAGGCCCGGCGATAGCCTTCGCGTTTTCTTAAGATGGTAATCCAGCTCAGTCCGGCCTGGGCACTTTCCAGTACAAGGAATTCGAATAGTGTTTTATCGTCGGTGACTAATTTTCCCCATTCTTCGTCGTGGTATTTTACATATAATTCGTCTGTTCCGCACCAGCCGCAGCGTCCGTTTATGATGTCCTGCATGATGTTCAGTTTTATGGTGTGGTGCAAATATACGAATTAATATTGAAGTGGCACATGGGGGACGGGGGGAGTGATTCCCGGATAAATTATGTATTTTTGCCGTCGGAATAAAGGTGAACAGATTAAATTCAAGCGTGATGACAACGAAGGAAAAAGTAATATCGTTTTTTTGGCAGCATTTGCTGCTTGTGGTTTCATTGTATTTGATGACGCTGGGGGTGGTGCTTTGCGTAAAATCCTGCCTGGGCAGCAGTGTGATATCTTCCCTGCCGTTTGTATTTTCGCTGGCGGGGCCGGTGAGCCGCGTTCCGGAATGGACAATCGGCGGCTATACTATTGCGATGAATTTCATACTGGTGTTTTGTCAGGTGCTCATTTTGCGGAAAAAATTCGAGCCTGTGCAACTGTTCCAATTGGTTATCGGGTTTGTGTTTGGCTGGCTCATTGATTTGAATATGTTTCTGACCTCGGCTCTGGAGTGTGGGACTCTGCCGTCGCAGTTGTTTGTCCAGTTTGCGGGATGCACCATCATGGGTATCGGTATAGCCTTTGAGGTGCGGTGTGGTTCGGTTACCATGCCGGGTGAGGGTATTTCTATTGTTATCAGCCAGGTGGCGCGCCGTCCTTTCGCCAAAGTCAAGATTGGGGTGGATACGGCCCTTGTCGTGCTTGCCGTGGGAAGCTGCTATCTCTTTTTCGGACGTTGGCAATGGAATGTCATCGGTGTCGGGACACTTTTCGCGATGGTCTATGTCGGCCTCGTGGTGAAGTTCATTACCCCGTATCTGGGGTGGTTTGACCGTGTGCTGGCTTATATTCCGGGATTCCGGCGTTATCTGTTTGGTTTGGCGCGATTGCTTTATCGTCGCGGCGACAGGGGAGCATGACACATGGGGACGGGGCTTTTGCGTCATGACGCAAATGCCCCGTCCCCATGTATCACTTTGCAAAGAGCAGTGGGGCGGTGTCGTATCCCCGGTCTTTTATGCGTTGGAGTAGTTCATCGAGGAGAGGCGGGGGGAGGTTTTTTTCGCGGCTCAGAATCCATAGGTACTTGTCCGAGCTGCTTCCTACGATGGCGTAGCGGTAGGCTTCGTCCAGTTCGAGGATGTAGTAATCGGCGTAGAACCAGAGGAAGAAGGCGACTTTTAATTTGCCCGGGTTATTTTCCGGGTCCGGTTGTTTGGCGCGTCCTGCCGCTTTCCGGGGTCTGGTGCCTTTCAGTCCTTTGTTTTCCACCCGGATTTTATTGCCCGGCAACAGGGTGTAGGTGGCCGTGACACTGGTCATGCCTTTCTCGAAACGGTTTTCATAGCGGGCAATTTCATGCCAAAGGCCCATATACCGGTTGATATTCAGTTGCCGTACCGTGCGGTGGTCCGTCACTCCCATCAGTTTCTCGATGGTGGGATACAGGTAGGTGAAACCGGATTCCGTTAGTTTGGCGGGCAGGACCTGCTGGCCTTGGGTCAGAAATGAACTTCTTTCCCCCAGCAGCAGCCGGAAAAGGCTTTTGCCCAACCGCACTCTCCAACGGATTCCGTCGGCCCTTGCGAGCACGTCCGCCAAATGCCTCTGGGTGATGCGTTCCGGCGCGACCAGGTTGACCACTTCTTTCAGTTCTTTATTTTCTATCATAGATTCAAAGGAGCGGCATAAATCGTGTATGCTAATCCACGGGAAATACTGCCGTCCGTTGCCAATCACCGTCCCTGTCCGGAAGAGGCGTTGCAGGCGCAGCATTTGTTGCAGAGCCCCGCCGTCCCTGGAAAGTACGATTCCGAACCGGGCAATGACCAGGCGTACAGGCGGAGGGCAGCGGCGTGCCTCTTTTTCCCAGTCGGCACACAGGCGGGACAGAAAACTTTCGCCCTGCCTGCCGTTGTATTCGTCATGTTCTCCGTTGTCCGCATAGTATCCTGCGGCGGAAGCGGATATAAACAGTTGCGGCGGGACAGGCATCCGGCGGATGGCCTCTACCACTCGGCGGGTTACCGGGATACGGCTGTCATAGAGTTCCCGTTTGCAGGCTTTTGTCCACCGTTTGTTGATGGATGCCCCGGCAAGATTGATGACGACGCGGGCACCTTCCATTCTCCGGCAGAGTGCGTCGAAATTCTGTTCCTGAAGCAAATCCCGGCCTATCGGGATTACTTCGTTTCCTTTTTCCTGCAAGAAGCGGGTGAGATGCCCGCCGATGTATCCGCTTGCTCCGGCAATTGCTATTTTCATCTGGCTCGTGGGTGACGCATGGGGACGGGGCTTTTGTGTCATGACGCAAATGCCCCGTCCCCATGTGTCATTTGATGTTGAGGTATTCGATGGGTTGTTGGCGGGTGGCGTCCAGGGGGAAAGACTGGTAGGGGGTGGCGGCGAAGTCGATGGTCTGGAGGTCAATGCACCGGATGGTGGAATTGTAGGCGGTTTTGTAATATATTTTGCGGTTGGTGAGGTCGGTGGCCGATGTCCATTGGGTGGCACTGGGGATGTCGGGGGATTGGCCGAGGGGGTGTTCAATGCCGATGGGGATGTCGAAGTTGTTGAGGATGTGGAAGCATTCCAGGATGGTTTCGAGGGCTGTGGGGCGTTGGGGGGCTGTGGCCCGGTAGAAGGCGATGCGCACGAAACGGGAGGGGGGTGTGATGTCGCCGGGTATGCCCAGGAATCCGGCTCCGGAGCCGAAGGGGGCTAAGGTGAGGTCGCTCAGGGCGTGGGGGGCCACGCCTCCGGGGGTGAGGTTGACGTAGTTGTTCAGGTTTGTCAGGTGCCATTCAAATCCGGGGGCGTTGGTCAGCACTCCCACCGGGTTTTCGTAGAAATGGGGGATGCCGTCCACGATTTCGAGTACGACTTGTCTGCCGGAGGGTTCCCCTATGCGCCAGTGGACGGTGGAGGTGGAGCCGGCGGTCTGGTCGATGCCGATGATACGGATTGAGGGAAGTGCCGCTTTGATTTCGTCGATGGTTGAGAATTGCGACAGCATCCAGGTGACCAGTTGCAGGTCGTTTACCGAGCGTTGATTTTCTGCGGGGTTGTAGCTTACGTAGCTCCCGTAGCGCGGGAAATAGAAAAGCCCGGCGGAAAGTCCGGCTTCATTCAGTCCCTCGGCGATGAACTCTTTTCGCATGATGGCGAGTCCCACGACGCCGTATTTGGTTTGAAACACCGCGCCGTTTACGCCTGTCGGGGTATAGGACGTAATTTGCTGTCCTCTGGGGATAATCACATATTCGCTTGGCAGGTCGCTGCTTCCCCATTCGATGGTGCGTGCCTGGACGTATGCGCCGTCTTTGGCTTTGAGCGAGAGACCGGTGCAGGCGTTCAGGGAGGAGGGGAGGTTCAGGAGGATAACGGACAGACTGATGATAAGATATTTCATGGGTATGGTGTTTAATGGTTTGTAAAATCTGCTATGGTTGGATTGTGGATGGTCAGCCCCCCGTCGGCGGTCAGGGTCTGTCCGGTGATGTACCGGGCGTCTTCGGAGGCGAGGAAGGCTATGGCGGAGGCGATGTCCTGCGGTTCTCCCAGATAGGGGAGGGCATTGTGACGTTCGAATGTCCTGCGTGTTTCTTCCGGCAGGTTTTTCAGTGCGGCGGGTGTCAGCACAAGTCCCGGCGCAACGGCGTTGCAGCGGATGTTGTGACGCCCTGTTTGGGTGGCGATGTAGCGGGTCAGGTTGATAAGTGCCGCTTTGGATGTGCCGTAGTAAGTGCCTCTGAAATCTCCGGTGAATCCTCCGATGGAGGCGATGTTGACGATATTTCCCCCTTTTTGCCGGAGCATGGCGGGGATGGCGAGCCGGCTCAGGCAGATGGCGGAACGCAGGTTGAGGTGGAAAGCCTGGTCGAAAAAGGTGATGTCGAGGGTTCCGATGTCTGTGTCGCGTTGCAGGTCGGTGCCACCCACGTTGTTGACCAGGACGTCTATCCGTCCGTATTTATCCAGCGTCTGTTTTATCAGGCTCCGGCAGCTTTCCAGGTCTTCTGCTGAGAAATAGACCGGAAAAACTTCTGCTTTCCCCGCTTTCAGTTCCTTGGCCAGGAGTTCGTTTTTTTCTCTGGCAAAATCTGCCATGACTACTGTGCCGCCTTCCGAGGTGATGCGCCGGGTGGTGGCTTCCCCGATGCCGGAAGCGGCTCCTGTGATGAGGATGACTTTGTTTTTGAATCTGTACATTTTCGTTTGTTGTTTTCTTTTATAACGATGGGGCGGGGAAATGGTTTGAATGGAGGGGAGGTTTGACGGGTTGGACGGGGCCGGGCGCGTAACTTCTTGTGCCGTTTCCCGTTTGTAAGGAAAAACGGAGATGAAATGAGAAAGGGTATCAGGGTTACGGTTTATGTTGTTTTTGCACTGACGGTGCTTTATTTCGTTGTAGAGTGGTTTTTGGAGGCAAAAATCCGGTATTTCGTGGAAAAGAAGGTAGAGGAGGTGAGCCGGGGGGCTGTCCGTGCGGAAATCGGTTCTGTATCGTTGCGGCTGATTGGCAGGTCGTTGTGGCTGGAGGAGGTGAAAATCAGTTCGGACACGGTGGCTTTGCGTCGTTCCGGGTGGCCTCTTAAAAGGGTTGAAGGGTATTTTGACCGCTTAGGGGCCAGGGGGGTGCATTTCCGCAAGAGAGATTCGCTTTTTTATCTGCGGGCCAGGGAATTGGATGCGGGAATATCCCGGTTGGCGGCTGATATATTGAAGCCGGGGCCGGGCGGACGGTCTGCGGCCCGGACACTGGCGGGGGTGCAGGTGGAGGTTGAAACTGTCAGTGTGCGGCTGGACCGGATGTATTGCCGGGTGATAGAGGGCAGGGATTCTGTGGACTATCGCCTGAATGGTTTTTCCGGGAAAGTCACGGACGGTGAGTTCCGTATCTTTCCGGCGGGAAAGGGCTGGCCTTTTGCCTGCGGGGATATTCAGTTGGCGTTGTCTTCCTTTCAATGCCGTTTTGCAAAGGGGGCTTCCCTGTTGGAAGTGGATTCTTTACGGTGGCAGGGGGATGAGGAGCGTTTCACGGTGGGTGCGCTCCGGTTGCTGCCGTAGTACGGGATGTATGAGTTTGCCCGAAGGTCGCCGGGGCATGCGGACTGGACCCGCATAGAGGCGGCGGGACTGGAAGGGACCGGGGTTGATTGGCGGCGGTTTATGGCGGAGAGATGGATAGACGTGGATAGCCTTTCTTTCGGAAAGCTCTCTGTCCGGAACTTTAAGAACCGGCAGATAGAGCAGACGCCCAGGGTCAAACGCCTGTTTTACCAGTCGGTGCAGGAGTTTCCGTTTCCGTTGTCCGTGCGGCGGATAGCCTTGCAGCATGCTGATGTGGAATACCTGGAGCTGGCGAAGCACGGTTCGGCTCCGGGGCGGATTACATTTAACGGTTTGCAGGGGATGTTTTACGGGCTGACAAACCGGGGCACTGCTTTTACTGTTAAGGCTAAAGGGAAGTTGATGAATCAGGGGGAGATGCAGGCCGTTTTCCGTTTGCCTGCCGGGCGTTCGAATCCGTTTTTTGAAGTGGAGGGCCGTCTGGGGGCCATGAATCTGGCGGCATTGAATCCGATGACGGAGCCTTTGGCTAAAGTAAAAATCGCCTCAGGCCGGGTGGAAGGAATGACTTTCAGCATGAAAGGGGATGCGCAGAGGGCGGATGCGGATGTGTTGTTCCTGTATGAAAAATTGCGCATCCGCATTATGAAGGAAAAGGACGGGCATCTGGAAACCCGTTCATTTCTTACCACGTTGGCCAACGGGCTTATCGTGAGGGAGAACAATCCCGGTTCCGGCGGCGAGCGCAAAGTGTGCGGTTCGGCGGAAAGGGACCCTTACCGCTCGCAGTTCAATTATCTTTGGAAAACCTTATTTTCCGGCCTCAAAAAGTCCGTAGGG
>ERZ778495.914-NODE-914-length-23426-cov-6.202088_pt1 | contig 23426 bp, 20 predicted proteins | sample MGYA00433100_ERZ778495 | MGnify/ENA primary metagenome ERZ778495 (study PRJEB29527, sample SAMN07138962) | mouse gut metagenome | material: feces | host: mouse | place: China:Nanjing | collected 2016-01-25 ...
TTTTCTTCCTACTGCACCATAAAAAAACAAAGCTGGTAAAAACAAAAGTACAGCATAAAGTGCATTATTTCTAAAAATAAATAATAAAAAGAAAAGTACACAAAAATATGCAATTATTTTGATTAGACTCTTTTGAGTTTGTTCACAAATACCACTTTCCATTAACTTAAGAACAAGAATAGCAACAATAGCACTGAACAATATATCCTTTGTTGTAACAATTGTAAAAATAGGGTGTATTGGCAATACAACCCAAAATGCAATTATCACTAGAAACAATCTCTTTGATTTAGAAAACTTGTATATCCATACACTGATATAAGAAAATACCCCTGTCATAATAAGCATTTGAATTATAGAATGCACCAAAGCGCCTTTATTCCAGTCACCAGTTAAACGATATACCAGTTTAAATATTATACCCATAAACATCGTATGGGCTATTGGATGTTTTAAGTTATACTCTCCACTTAATACTTGCGAAAATTGATCATATATATCATATGTAACAATCCCCGGATAAAAAGCAAGCAATACAGGGATATATGCTATAAAAATCACACACCAACATATTAGAAAATTTTTCAGCATATCCACCTTCAGATTTTTTTGCTCAAACCAGGTAAAATTTGCTGTAAAAAATATTTTCATCACATTTATGAAAAAAGGGCAAAGTGCCATTATTAGCAATATTGTCCTAACAGCTAGAAACAATGTGCTTTCATATTCAACTAAGTTCTTCCCCCATACAATGGAAATCGAAATAATAATCCCCATAACTATGCTAAATTTGATTTCTCGTTCGGTTGTTTCAGTAAATATTCCTCGTTTATTTATATAATAAAGCACCATTATGCAAAAAACTGAAATTAGAGGCTGTGGATAATATAACATATATATTGAAATATAAGCCAAAACCGTATATACAACACCTCTATATTTAAGATCAAATAATTTGTGTACCCTTTTATCCATTAATACGTATCCCCATCTTTCCCTTTGAACTCATCAATTTCACTTTTCATTCAATCTTTTATCTTGTATATATGCACCTACTGCTCTTTTAATTGCATTGTCAGCCGATTTACAATATAGTGTATATTCCGCATTTCCTTTTCTTTTCACCGATTTTTTTAACCTTAACATTGCAAAATATAATCTAACAACCTCTTTTAATTTAATATCTTTTATATTTTCCTGCATAAATCTTGTGTATATCTTCATATCTTGACTATAGCATTTATCTGTAATATTATGCATTAATAATTTATGAACCCTATCGAATGCCTCCTGACGCCTTTGAAAACGCTGTTCAGACTGAACGCATACTGATGAATACTGCGTAGCAGTAACCCTATGCTCTAATAATACTTCTGGCAATACATATATATCCGTCACCCGTGATAATTCAGCATAGAAGTGATAATCCTCAATACCATATTCTTCATGAAAATAAATATGGTGTTTTTCAATTAATTCTCGCCGGATTAAAGTACTTCCATTTGGAACAATATTCACAAAAGGAAGGATAGCCCTTACTTCCTCCGCAGAAAAAAAACGTTCCTTTTGAACTACCTTCTTTTTTCCTTCCTCATCAAATATTAAATAGTTTCCTGCCACAACACCAATATGATAATGTTTTTCTAAATACCTTCTGCCAATTTCCAGTCTATCAGGCGGCATAATATCATCATCATCAAGAAAGGCAATAAATTCCCCATTTCCTGCTCTTATTCCTTTATTTCTAGTAGCTGCAATACCACAATTATGTTTATTTCGCAATACTGTTATACGTACATCTTGCTGTGCAAACTGTTGTAATATCTCAAAGGTTTTGTCTTTTGAACAATCATCCACACAAATTAATCGGAAATCCCTATCTGTTTGACGCAACACACTTTGAATTGTTTCTTCTATAAAGTGCTCCGCATTATAACAAGGCATAATTATATCTATCATCTTTGCTCCTATTTGCCTATATTAGCAGAATCAAATCAATATAACTGCAAGTATTGTCTTTCAGCCTTTTCTCTTTTTTAACTGCTGTTTTAAATCAAAGTATCGATAAACGATCCCTTTTTTAATAGAATCAATCAATAATTTTAATCTTTTCACATTCTTAATCTTCGCCACATTAATATATTTACTCTTTTCTCGTACCAGCAATATCGGCTGAAATGGAATATCGCTCCCTTCCGGGAAACAATAACTAGGTGGCAGCAACTTGTAATCCTTATTTGCTAAAATATACCTGTTTACCTGTGATTCATCATGCCATAATGCAATAATCCCTTTTTGATAATCCGCCTCTATCCTTTGATTCAGTACCTTGCACATATGCAAAAATGCTTTACTTTTTCCCCCATTAATACCACCGCATACATAAACTGCGCCTTTTCCATAAGGAATATAAGCTGATGACTTTTTATTCCGATCATATGGGAAACGGTAATTAGGCTTATTATAAAAACCAGGATGTTGAACAAACAATAATGATTCCTGAATCGGTAAAAATTCTTCTCCAACTTTTTCTACACATACAACATTTGCATTAATAAAAAAAATATAATCAAACTGCTTTAGATTTTCTTTTTGTGTTAAAAACATCCGAAATCGGAATAATGTATTTCCCGGCCATCCAAGATTTTCTTGTTTGATTAGATGAACCCTATTATTTTGACAATCAAACAAGTCCTTGCTGTCTGTAAACACAAAATATTCTTTTACTGCGTTTGGAATAAATTTTTCTTCAAAACTCTTATAAAAATCATCCCAAAATACAGTATAACTTCCTACACAAACATATAATATTGCAATTTTAAGCATTTATCTGCACTTCCTATCAATATCCTAATAATCTATTTCCATTTGTCCTATTTGAGCAGTTCCCTCTTTATCTGCAAATATGTATATTCCAATTTTACCACTTTCTTCCTCTTGTGTGCTTATAATTATATTGGACGTTATAGGCTCCAATACCTGCAAAACTTCTGTTTGTTGTGAACTATTACTAATTTTAAAAATTGAAACAAATGATAAATCTATATCAAACATTTCAGGTGATATTCTAATATTTTTTTGACCATTTGCCTGTTTGCATACATTATCGGATACATATTGAACCGAATTTTTCCCAAAATATGCGGCAATTGATGTATTTGTCCAATCTGACATATCCTCTGATAACATAATTTCAGGAAAGTAAGCTACTCCCTCCATCGGAATATCGGAAATGAAAACATCTTCGTTTTTATCACTTACAACAAAATCATAAATATCTTTGACCTCTTTATAATAGTTTTTATAAGAGTCATGCATTATTTCTTTCCACATTTGATAAGGCACCGTTTCCGACAATTTCCATGAAGAATTTAAGTTTGGCATAGCAATGAAAAACACTACAAATAGGGAAATGATTTCCTTTACTTGAAACTCATTAAAGTGTTCAGCGAAAATATAGCCTAAAGAAATAGATATTGTCATTATAACAAGCACTAATACTACTATCTCTACAAATTGACACCTATTAGGGAAATAATCTCCCCCACTATATGCAAAACAAACCGGAAAACAAGTTACAAATGGTGTTATGACACCAAAAAGAATTATTGTATAAATCACTTTTATATCTGCTATTACACCGCTTTTCTTTATATAAACACCAATATAAAGTGCTGCAATTACAAGTAAAATAAAAGGCGTATTTATAAACAGATCCTCAACAGTATCCATTAATTCATAAACAGATGCCATTACTGCTGTTCCCAAATGGAGTCCTGTATTATCTATGGCAGAATGGCGTACATAATTTCCCGGAGCAACCGCATTTATCATTGCTCCTGCAACTGCGAAACCAAATACAACAAAGTCTTTATAGCCTAAAATTCCTAATATTTTTTTGATAGTACAAATTCCAAGCAATATAAAACATCCTGTTCCAGCTACTTCAAGGCTACCTCCTGACGCTAAAACCATTAGTATAGAGGCAGCTATATATCCCTTAGTATCTTTTGCTTTCAGGCTAAAAGCAATTCCTATAAAACTTAGCGATAATGGAATAGAATAAGATACGGCTCCCGAAAACCAATAAAACACCTCTATCCAGCCTTTATATCCAAATACACCTATAGAGCATATTGCCAAAATAGAAAACGATATACTTATTTTAACATTTAATCTTTTGCACACTGCAATTACAAACAGCGTTAATGAAAAAATAAACAGCAATACATTTATCATCATTACAATACGAAGTTGTACAGAACCAAGCCCATTTAATGGTGATAAAAATGACTGTAAAAACATGGCTGTATATGTTCCCTGCCACACAAGATACATCTGTTTACTGTATTTAAAAGATGCTATTAGCAATTCAAAAATATTACTTCCAAACACACCTACATTCATTGCGTGTTTAAAATCATCTGTTTGATAAAATGAATAAAAAGATGCTATTACAATAGGCATTACAACAATACAGACAATCACTATGGAAAGTAATCCCATAAAAATATCCTTTTTGCTTTTTTCTTCATAATCCACCATTATATTTTCTGATCGCTTATGGAATAATTGATTTATTCTCATATGTCTAAATATATTCCTCCTAATTCACACTCGCACCCACTCCTCTGGCACAATATCCTCTATATCTGTTCCATTCTGCCATTTGCTTGGTGCAATTACCACTTTTTCTTTATTTTGATTCAACCATGCTGCCCACCAGCTAAAACTGCTATTCGCTATAATATTGTGCTTACAAATACTCATCAAATACATATCTATCCATCCGTCATCTTCCGAATTCCAATCAATTATTTCTACATTTTTTAAATTTGTTGATAGTATTTGTTGTGTCCATATGACATCATTTGTAAATATATAAAATTTTGCTTGTCCTATGATTTTTTCTATATATGCAAATGCTTTTTGATAGTATTCCCTTGTGCAAATATCCCCATAAAGTGCTGCGTTTCCTGTTATGGTATAATCCCCGCCCCTTATATGAACAGCAACGGAATTTTTCATATTGAAAAGTTCCTCGCGCAATTTTTTATTTTGGTGTGACAATTTACAATTCTGAAAGGAAAAATCTTCTAACAGTTCTTTTCGTATTATCTTAAAATACTGCTCAGACTGCCAATATCCTATTAGATATTTATTGTCACATTCCGCAATTTGTGGCAGATAGCGATGCTCTTTTTCTATTATTATCTTTGATAAATCTTTTTTAATTATTCTGCTTAAGTAATAGAAACAGCGTTGTCTATGGTTATAGTATCTTGCTATCTCTTTCTGTGATGCTTTTTCTATCTTAATCGAAAATCTATCCAGTTCATAATTTCTCATTGTATCCATCTGCGTCTGCACTTTATATCCAGAGCAATCCAGCAGAACCTTCTTTCCCTTGCTTTCCAATGCCCTTGCCAAAGCATATTGGAACATTTGGTTTCCCAACCCGCCTGCTATTTTAATGATTACCATTTTTCACCTCGATTGCGAACATAAAACTATTTTTTATGGCTCATTAACTGTCTATACACAAACATTGCATAACAACGAAGTTTTAATATCAATTGCGCTGTTTTTTTCTTTCTAGTCTTTCCGCATAAAATAGATTCCATTACCAACATTCTATCATAAGGCAGCCGTAGTCGATTCTTCTCCACCTGTTTTATAAAGTCTTGCTTTAGCTTATTATCCAGCTTTATTTCTTGTGGAAGTAATTGAACACACTTTCTATTGGCAGCGGCATATGCTCCATACTCAAAGTATACACCAGTATAGATGTTAACAAAATAATACCAGAACTGCCTTTTCATTTGTGTATTATGATATTCCTTTAAGCGCTGGTAAATAAAATTTAATAGTATGGAAGCACTCGATACTTTTTCTTCTTTCCATTGAAAGCACATGGATTCAAAGTTTGCACGGTATTGATATAAAAATTCTCCTTTTAAATAACTAATAGACTCTGCATCCAGCATACAAAAATAAGTACACGCTGCATCTTCTCCTATCGTGATTCGATTATCCACTTTTTCCAGATTCTTTCTGATGATGGGCGACCTTATGATCTTATTAAACTGTGCTGGCAGGATGCCAAACGAATAGAATGTTCCTGCATACAGCATATGGGAATAGAACTCGTCAACCAACTTCTGTCCTGTGTAAACGCCGCCTGTGGGAATCGCCTGTTCCATCGGCGTTAATTTATCACCGCTCCACGACCACATATCACAGATAACAATATCGGCATTGGTATGCTCTGCTTCATTGCACATTTTCTCAAACATATCAGGAACAACACAATCATCGGCATCAACCCAGCCAATATATTCTCCTTTAGCCTTTGCAAGACCAGCTTTTCTAGCGCTGACTAATCCGCCGTTTTCTTTATTTACAACAATCACATTGTGATACTTTTCTTCATACTTACGACAAATCTGCGGACTCTTATCTGTCGATCCATCATTTACCAGTATTATTTCATAATCTTTATAGGTCTGATTCACTATGCTGTCCAGACATTCTCTCAAGTATTTCTCTGCATTATAGATCGGGACGATAACACTCAAAAAAGGCATAATTTTTACCTCTAACTTAATTTTTCCTAATTTTTCTGATGATCTTTCTTGCTATCTTTCTTAATGCTGATACGAATTTTCCAAACTTCATACCATTTGCATCAATATACTTGCTCTTTTCCCTGACTAAGATCTTGGGTTCGAACGGAAGATTCCAATCCTCCGCATAACAGTATGACGGAGACAGCATCTCCCAATTATCGTGCGTGTAAATATAATGATTGATATGGGACTCGTCATGCCACTTGGCAATGACATGGTTCTTTATATCAATATCTACATTCTTCTTTAATTCACGTATCAGTTCCAAATACGCTGCTGTCCTACCGCCGTTAATTCCACCGCATACATAATATCTGCCTTCTCCCTTGGGAATATACGCAGTTGACTGAGGATTCCGGTCATAGGAAAATTTTTTTGGCTTTTTGTTGTATTCTCCGGGATGTTGGACTACCAGTATATCTTTTTTCTTTGGCAGAAATTCTTCCTCTGTGATCACTGATATACATTTACAGTTGGCATTCATAAAAAATACATAATCAAATTCCTGCAGTCTGTCTGCTATGGAGTCAAACATTTGAAACCGCATAAGGGTATCGTATGGCCAGCCCAGCTTTTTCTGAAATATTCTGTGTATCCGCTTACATTTATCCTCACCATATAAGGAAGGCGCATCCGTAAAGACAAAATACTCCTTTATGCTGTTTGGCAGGAAATTTTTTTCATAACTCCTCAAAAATCCTTTCCAGAATACATCATATTTTCCAGTACATATATATAAAATAGCAATACGATTCATTTTATTATTCCTCTGCCCGTTGGTGACGAACGACTAATAAATACTATAAAGTAAGTATCCAACCTTATTATAATACCTCTTTCTTAAAGAAATGTTCCAAGCAATATATTATCATAGAACAAAATGGATAATACTTTCCTTGATGCATTCCACGATATTCTTGTATCGTTTCATTTATATAAACGATATCATCTAATAGTTCTTCATCATCAAATTCAAGTTCTAAAACGGTTATATAAGCTTCTCTTCTTTGCCTTTTTAGGATATCACTATTTAGGTTCATATGCTCTTGCATTTCCCTGCCAGACTGGTTTCCGTCAATTGGATATATTTTTCCATCTATAGAATAGCCAAACAGTTCTTCTATTTTTTTATCTGTTGGAGCAATACAGGTTTTAAAGTCAAACCAATTATCTTTTTTATGATTACAGTGATCTATCCAATCCTGCGGCTCACCTTTGCATGATACCATTATATTTTGGTAATCCAATTGTGCATTTTCACAAACTGCACATTCCACAGCAGTTAGATATCTTTTGCCAGGATGTCTTGGCATAAAATGCTCAATATCACAATCTGTTGCATACATATTAGTTCCTATGCGTTTTTCGCAATAGCAGCACAAATAGCCTTGTTCTTCTAATAATGATTTTTTCAGAGATACATATGTGCTTGTACCCTTTAAATCATCATATTTTGGCTGATTTCCATATACTTGACAAAAATCTTGTTTCCATATTTTAAAAAATTCAGGTTCCGCTTTCTTTTGTATATACCGCATTGATTCTTCTTCCTTTTCTAATAATCATTCTTGCCCGAACTGTATCTACATTTCTCTTTAAAGTAATTTGGTCTATTTCATCGGCAGCCTTTTCTGCTTCATCATAGCGCTTATTGTCTAACAGCGTGTACATATTGTTAACTTTTTCTTTCACAATATGACTAACTGAATCTGTATACATCGCATCCTCTAGTACTACATTAGAATCCACTCCAAAATAAGGACAAACTGGCTCACAAAGGACTTCATCGCCTTCTCTGCGCAGAGAAACTACATTAAATTCCGATGATATTTCTCCTAATACCTGCGGCGAATGTGTTGTAATGATAAATTGTATATTAGGGAAAGTATTTTTCAGAACATTGATAATTTTTCGCTGCCATTGCGTATGCATATGCAGTTCCACTTCATCTATTAGCACTACCCCTCTTCCCTCTAAGGGATTTCCCATAGATGGATTGGCGATTGCAAGCCTTCTTGCCAAGTCACCAAACAATGCAAGCGTACATTTTTCCCCATCAGAGAGTTGTAAAATATCCAACACTTCATTCCCTTTGTAAACCTTCATAGAATACGGTTTTACTGCAATATGAATCTCTTTATATCCATCAAGCATTGCCAACATTGCCGTTTTCACTGCTTTCAATGAGATATCTTCATAATCCTTATTTTCCTTTTTTAACTGTATTTCATAAAGTTCCTGTTCTAAAAACCATTCAAATAATCGGTCAAATGCTATTTGATTCTCAATCGCTTTCTCATAAGCCGCAAACTGACCATACGACTGCTTTTTGTTGATCCGCAGTGGTGTCTTTAAGACCAGCCTGTTAACGCCATAATTTATAAATATTGGAAGATTAAACTTTTCATTTTGGTATACAAGATTATTATCTTCATCAACGGTTACCCTCCCAATATATAATTGTCTAAAATGATCAATTAATTCATCAAACTGGTTCTTCACTGGTTTTATCATTTTTGTATTTGCGCGATGATTCTGCCTGCTAAAGCAGAAGGTTTCTTTTGTATCCTCAAATCCAAACTCTGCCGCAATGGTTGCTGCTGCTTTTTTATATTTAATATCAGACTCCTCAAATTTTATGGATTGTTTAAATTTCTGATTGACAATCTTATTTATAATATTTGCATACAATAGATTGACTGCTGCTAAAATACTGGATTTTCCGACACCATTAATTCCATATAAAATTGTACTTTTTCCGTTTAATTCAAGTTCTAATTCGTGTATGCCTCTAAAATCGTACAGTATTAGTCTTTCTATCTGCATTTATTATTCCTCTAATTTTCATAAGGTTATACTCTTTGTGGGCAATCTAAGGAATTGTAAATAAATAACTTGTTAATTTGACGCTGTATAAATGTTCCGCTGCAAAGAAGATAATCGCAGGCGTAGCGGGCTGCGTCAAGATTATCTGATGCCGCAGATGGACATTGATACAAGTCAAATGGATGCGTTATTGATTGACAGTTCCTAAGTACTCTTTGCGAGCGTTTTTTGTATACCTAAAATTTCTTTACCGCTTACCATGCGCCAGCATATTCTGCACTTTCAGCACCAAATTCGCATTCCAATCCAACACAGCTCCTTGGAAAAATATTTTTGCCATTTCCATATTGGTCATAATCGGGCGAACTTTTGTATCAATTGTAATGCCATTTCTTTTACATAATTTTGCACCTTGCTGCATCCATTTGCCTTTGCGGACACCTTCTTCGTAGGGGAATATATAATCCAATGCCACTAGAATCGGCTGATTTTCTGCTGTCTTATCCACTGTTTTATCTAAAGAGGCAATTCGCTCAAAATCCCATGCGCTCCACTCGTCTTTTAATGTCCGAAGCAGGTAGTCACTGTTCCATATTCCTACCTGTGTATTCAAGGAATATGCTTCCCCTCTTTTATAATACCCAATATTGCGCTGGTTCTTCCAATGACCGTAGCACTTTGGCGACTCAATTAGGCGGATATTGGCGGCATTTGCTTTTACTGCACGTTTTAATTGCTTTTCTATATCACTGTTTTGCACAGCATCGCAGAGCAGATAATCGTCCATCCATAGACTGACATAGGGGGTTTTTGCTTGTTGAATGGCTTCTTTTATCATTTTTGCCCATGTGTCATTTTTTTGTATTACTTGTGTAACGACATACTGTTTATCCATCTGCTGGTATTCGTCTGTCACAAGCAGAATGGGATAAGGGCAGTCGCTCCAATATTTTCGGAATAATGTAGAAAAAATGTCCCACATATCCCGATTTCTCCAGCAGGAATAAATTATAATTGAAAGGTCTTGACTTTTCATAAAACTCTCCCAAAATATTACTTTGGTTATTAAAAACTGTAATTACAATACTGCCAAACATTTGTATTTTTATCTATAACTATTGTATTTTCTTAACAATACTTAAATCTGACAGAACACCGATTGTATACTCTACAGCCACTTGGAAGGATACAATTGGATGCAGAAACCATGCGATGGAGGGATATTTTAGGAAGCCTTTTATACTATCCCATAATGGTATGATAAACGTTCCCAGTGTTAATCCAAGTTTTATCATCTTTGGCATTGTAAGATGATAAGAATAGGAACGTTCCTCTCCTACTCCGCTTTGAAGCTGTTTCGAGTTTCTGCGGATTTTTCCAACCAAATCACGGTAACTATCAGAATGATTGTGAATCACGGCTTCTTTTAAAATAATATAGTCGTGATAACCTTTGCGGATTAAATCAGCATTGGCATCTATATGGAAAAATAACGGCTGCCATTTTATTAATTCTACATATTCTTTCTTAATCAGAAAGCCTTGCGATCCGATTGTCGGCAATGTTTCTTCATCAAATTGAATTTTGAAATACTGTGGTGTTTCTTTTAAAACAGTTCCGCCCAGATTCCATTTTTGCTCTGTGCGCATCATATGATCCCTTCGGTGAAGATAAAAGATTGCAGGATCGCCGCAGCCATACAATGCCATATATTTATCTGGCAGACTTGCTTTTTTCTGAAAGCGAAACCACGCCGCTTGTCCGCCGACGCAGTCCTCTGTAATAACTGCCTGTACCAGTTTTGAGAGCCAGTCGCGCTTTGTCAAAATATTGTCATCATCTATAAAAAATAAATACGTCCCTGCTGCCTTCTCGATTCCTATGGATTTGCCGCGCTCCGGATTATGGCTTCCATTTCGTGTAACAATGCAGTGAAATTTTTCTGCAATCGCAGCGGTGGCATCCGTAGAATCGTCATCCACAATAATGATTTCGATTTTATCCTGCGGATAGTCTTGTCCGCGTATGCTTTTTAAGCATTTAGGCAGGCGTTTTTCTCCATTATATACTGGTATAATTACAGAAATTAATGGCATATCATCCATATTTTGTCCTCACTATGATTATATCGTTACTGTTCCAGTAAAATTCATGAAAAAATTGTAATATGATCTACGTTCGTTATGCAAATGAATTTTTATACTAAGTTCTGTGTGAACAGTAACATTATATTTCAAATATTTCCTGCAAAGTAAGCGTAACTGCAGGCATTGCCCTCAGTGCCAGAACTGTGTCCGCATTATATGCTTTATCCGCTTTGTCCTCCTGAAAAATATAGGAAGCAGTCAACTGATAAGCATTATTTTCTAAATAATAAAGTTCTACTGATTGCTCTTTCGGGCTGATTATCCAATATTCATCGATACCCAAACTTGCATATTTCTTCATCTTTACTGTTCTATCTTTATATGCTGTTGCTGGGCTTAATGTTTCTACTACAAATCGCGGTACGCCTTTGTACTTATCATGAATAACTCTCTTTCGATCACAGAACAGCATAATATCCGGAATCATATATTCATTGTCAGATACATACAGGTCGAGATTTTCCATAGATACAGAACAGACACTGTTTTTAAGCTGGCTTCTCAATGCATGATATATATTTCCATTAATCTGGCTGTGCATAAATCCGCCGGATGGTGACATATTATAGATAACACCATCTATTTTTTCTGTTTTCATATCATCGTCGTTTAATAATAGCATTGCATCACGCTTAATATCATTGTCATTTAATAATGGCATTGATTCACTCCCTCCAGAAACGCATCAAACTCATTTCCTATTTTATCCCAACGAAACTGCGATGAAAACTGATAAGCGTTTTCCCTCTTACTACTATATACCATTTTGTCAGAAATTACCATACCCATTTCTTCCATTAATGCATTAACTGTGTTTTTTGTGCACAAATATCCAGCATTGCCATAATTAACAGCTTCACGGATACCCGGTGAATCAAATGCAATGCTCGGCGTTCCGACACAGCCAGCCTCTGTAATAGGGATTCCCCAGCCTTCACGAATCGAAGGAAAGACCAAAGCCCAAGCACGGCTCAACAGTTCCAGTTTTTTTTCCTCAGAAACATATCCCCAGCTAATAATATCGCCTTTTATTCCGCTTTCTAAACGGTTGTCCTGCACATCTTCCCATATAAGAGAATATTTCTCACATATCGGCATTAAGTTATTGTTGACATATTCTTGGTCTTTCTTGCCAATTATCCAGAGTTTCGCATTGGGATATGTTTTTTTTATTTTGGCAAGCGCATTTACGGCAACGTTAATCCCCTTATAGGGCGAATAACGTCCAGCATAGATAAAAGTTGGTGCTTTCTCCTTTTCGCACCACTGTTCCCGTTTCCACGGCGTGAAAAATACCCCGTTGTGGATGACTTTTATTTTATCCAAATGGTACCCTCTTGATACCAGTTCATCTCTTGTTGACTCCGAAACCGTAATTACAGGATCATTGCGGTTTAAGCGCAGGAAACTTTCTTCCAGCAGCTTCCCAATTTTACTTAGCGGGAATTTCGCACTGTAATCCCAGATTTCTTTGGTAAGCTGATGAATATAGAAGATTCTTTTCTGCGGTGCTACCCAAAGCGGCGTGAAAAAACGGTGGGTATTGCATTGGTCAATTACGAAGTCGATATTGTCTTTATTTTTCTGATAAAACTGCATTGCTGCCAATATTACGGTTAAAGCATTGCCATGCCTAAGATAAGTTATGCCGTCTATTACTTCGCTCTCCGGCTGCCCCTCTCTTCGGGTCGCCAAATGATAAATGCGGTATTTGGTTTGATCTGCTCTGCTTAACATTTGATGCGTATGCACTTCAGCGCCTCCGGCATTGGGGGAAGTAATGTCACGCCATGAAAGAGCAAGTATGGTTGTTTTGGTGCTTTTCTTTATTTGTTTCATTATAGCTCCTCTCTGCGTAATATAAAAACAAAATCGTAACAGTTCAGATAACCCATTAAACTGTTAGTTCATTTTCTGTTTCCAGAAATGTCACTATACCGCCACCCAGATACTGTATCTCTTTAATTTTATCCCAAGCAAGTTTGAGAAGTTCTGCCCCTGTGATGTCTGTTTTGTCATTCTCTGAAAAATTTTTACCGAGCTGGGCAATAAGGTATGCCGACATAGTGTATGTATCTGTACTTTCATCCAACTCACTAATCCGCAACAGTTTTCTTTTCGTGGTATTGCTCACTGTTTCACCCCTAACTGTCAACGGCTTTAATGCAAGTGTAAAATATCCAAGCAGCCTGACATCCTCTGCTGAAACTACAAGATATGTGACGGACTGATTCTTTTTTGTGAATTCTATGGCACTCTTTTTCAAAAATCGCTCCAAATCCGGATTCTTCGGACAGGAAAAACCGGAAAGCAATTCAGCAAGTGCTGGCTCTCCGGCTTCTTCATCATTTCCTAATGCCAAATACTCACGGATATTGATCGAAAAAAACTTATCATTTCCTGCCATTTTCTTTCTCCTTTATTTTCATCTTCCGCAACCGCATCATTTCCCTTAATTCTGATTCTCCCTTTATCTCTTTTGCGGCTACGGGTATATGAGCAGGTCGGTTTTTGGCAGATTCTTCAATCGCATTGACAAACATCTCCACCTGTTCCTTGCCGGAAATGACAAAATTCTTTGTAATACTTGACGTTGCCATAATAAACACCTCCCTTGTTAGTATAGTTCTTCTGCTACAATTCATACTTCTCTATCTCTATTTTATTATTTTATATCGACTAATGCAACAAAACCTTTATGAACTTTTAATATACTGCGCGGCAAAAGTTACTTTTCACACCCACGCCAAAGTAGTGGGAATCATGCGCCAAAATGCTTGCACTTTAGCATTTTGTGTGCAAAATCTGTTATAATTCACACCTCAATAACTTATAAGCTAATAAAAGCTGGCATGAGTGTGAATTGTAACCGGCAAAAAGATTCTACATACCTCCTACGCCAAAAACATCTGCGATTCCTGCCGCAGCAATAATTCGAGGAAGCCTATTATACCTGCTGCCAGCAATATTACATACCCAAGCGTGATTACTGCTTTTCCGCCATGTGCTTGTGTCCATTCTTTCAGGCGTTCTGCCATGATGCCAAGGGTTGCCGCTGCACCGACTAAGATAAAAATACCCATGCGGTTCCAATAGATAACATGACATCCTGCATACTCTAACAGCAGATTAAGGCCTTGTACATTGGCAATGACAATCACTAAAATATCGATCCAGCCAAGCCATGCAATCCGCTTATCACCCTTTTGCCCATAGAAAAGGGAACACATTTTCCAAAGAAATCCTATGGTAAACAGAAATCCCATTGTATTTAGTCCGTTTTCGCCACTAACGGAAAAATCAATATCATACTTCAGCCTTAAATCGCTAAGCCGGTCAATTACATGATAGCGCATCGGCATAAGCATATCAAGAAGGCGCAAGCCCTCGCCTTGTGCCATTTGCAGGCTGTCTTCCACTTGATAGACATACAAAGAGGAAACAAGTGCGCCTTCTATTATGCTTAAAATCACCAACGGAAGGAAATACCCCAATAAATGTTTCGCCGCATACCAATCCTGTCTATGCAGTATAAGAACACCAAACAAAAGAATTGTCATAATACTGATTCTAACATCAACAAACGGCGCAATGCATACCAACAGCAAATAACCTTTTCGGTATCCATTCTCGGTCTGCTTTTGATAAATCAGGTCATAAAGCATACCCAATAACAGTGGTGCAAGGAAGAAATTTGCTGTTATTAACTGTCCCTCTCCGCGGTCTACATGAAACGGCAGAAACGCTGTTAAAACAGCAATGCCCGTTGCTATAGGAAGAGATATTTCTAATTTCTGCAAAAACCAATACATAGCCGCAGATATCATAAAAAACGAACCAATATAGTAAACATTTATTCCTGTCCAGAAATTTTGGAAGACCGTTCCAAGCACGAACATTACCAAACTCTGTAGATTGTACTCACACGCCTCTAATATATTGACTTCAATTACACCATGATTCGCCGTTAACACGCGGACAAAATAGTCCATTGACTTATTTGCGTCTATTGAAATCAGGGGATTCCTTCCCTGTCCATAGCAGACCATATATATTATCACTGCAATACCTGTAACAGCCATTACCAGGCAATATTGCTTTACTTTGTCTGAAATCTTCATATACAGCCTCCTAAAATTGTTGTTCTATCTCTGCCTTTATCTTTTCTAGTTCCTCCGTTGTATACTGCTTACGCAATTCCTCATTATATGCTGCCATTGAATAGAAAAACCGTCTATTGTCATTACATACCAATGGTTTTCCTAAATATTGTTCCAATGCTTCTAAAAGTTCTGTATAGGAATCATCATAATACAGCAATGTATCCACATAAATACCATCAATATGATATGCACCCGTAAGGAGTAAAAAGTCTTCCATATTATTTAACTCTTTAATCGCATTTTTCCAAGTCGTACCTTTATGACCTGTTGCATAACTCCAACTGGTTGTTTTCGACAAAATTGCAGGAACTGCTAGTTCATATGCCTGTCCATATTCCTCCATTAAAATGCCGAAATACATATCATCAATTGTCAGCGGCAGCTCCAAAATCATACCGCCTTCCGGAACTTGCGCTTCCACAGCCTGCATATACCGCTGCCATTCATCATACTCTGCTTTTCTCTGCGAATACGGCGGAACACCATACTGTGTTTTATATACAAAATAAGAAGGAACAGACAGTATCAGCCCAAATATACTTAGAATACCTAACCCTGCGTATCCTGCTCTTTTAAAAGCCTTTTTACTCCAACTTGCCGCGATTGCAAAGCAGTTTTCCAACAGTATCGCAAATGAAATCAGGGAAAACACCGCAATCAATATGCACATTCGATTATAATTGCGGATGCCTGTCATTACGTACATCGCAATGAGGGACGCCAATCCGCCTTTTATTGCAACGATTGTCATAAAGCCGTTTAAAAGACCACAGATTCTTAATATTTCCTTTTTCTTATCCTGTTGTAATGTACTATGATTATTTTTTTGATACGAAAAGATATGAAGCAGGGAATATAAATAGCCAATTCCTGCCAGTACGCCATTAATTGTATAATCGCCCTGATCCAAATCAACCAATCGTTCTAACGGCTGGTTTACAGACGATACAAAATTGTTTGGCGCAGGCAGTAACATATTCACAATTCTAAGCGCACCCATTTCAACCGACATCCAGCTACGCCCGTCATATGTGCCCAAATAATCAGTATATTTTTTCAAAATAAGAAACAATATGCCGCCAACGCCTATTATACCGCCCAGCGCAATATAAACTGTACGAATTGTAATATGCAGCGTTACTTTCTTAACCAGCAGACCAAATACTGCAAGGAATAAAATAGCACATAACAATAAAATCAGAAAAAATTTCGCCTTTAGTGATACTACTAACTCCTGATATCCCATACTTGCAAGCATTTTCGGCAATGTATAGACTGCAATCCCCGCAATTACCGCTGCAATGCCAAATATTACAATTCCTATGTGCTCCACATGCTTTGACACAAACAGAACATACAACCCAACAAACGCAAATAAAAGCAGGATTAAAAATGCATAGTAAGCGGAGTTTATCCCTGCAAAAAGCATTACAGCACCCGCAAAAATATAATCCATGGTATTTAATATTGGTTTGTTACCAATTAAGTGCCTTTCGGTAAACATCTGTTCTTCATTGCTGCGCATTAACTTTATTATCCAATAGCAGACCAATGGAATATAGAAACAAGCACTATATATCATTAATTGGGTATTGGCATACATTAAAAAATATGCTGAATCTGCATAAGCAATCCCCGCAATCATAGCAGGAAGATCATGAATTTCCAATTTTATGCAGACAATAAACATAGCAACCGCCAAAAGCAGAATATTTAAAATTGTATGAAGATTGATTCCAGCTTCTACGCTGCCCGTTATTTTCCAAAAAAGATAAATCAATGGCATCGGTACACTAGAATCACCAAAGTTTCCAACATATTCATATAGATATGGTGCGCCATAACTTACATTGACATGCGCAGAACCTCCCCGAACAAAATTGCTTGCTTCTAACAGCATTCCGACAGAATCATTGCGATACCCCGTTAAAGGAACATTGATATCCACTCCCCACATTCTCCAACAAGACAATGTAATAATCAGTGTAAAAAGTATTGTACACAATCCATATATAAGATGTGTCTTGTTTTTCGCTGCCCATTCTGCCATGCGTAAATCCCCCTAAACCGTATCCATTGCCCTAAAATTTCTTAATATATATCTTATTCAGTCCATACTGTGTTCCGAAACCCTCTTTAAATTCTGCAAGATGTTTATTTAAAATAGTTCCCTGCGCCTGTGTGCTTGTACCGAACGAAAAATAGCGAAATCCATGCGCTCTTGCCGTGCGGATTAACTCTGCATCCAAATAATTCATCGGAAACAATTTTAAACAATCTTGGTCTGCCGCTAAATACTGTGTATGAAACACCTGCCTGCCAAACAGGAATACCATGCTGGCTGCAATCATCTGTTCCTTATTGTATACGCCATAAAATTCTACCAACTCCTTTAGGCGTTCCTCGTGAAATTCCAAAATTTCTTCTAAGGAATGCACCGGCTTTGCATCAAATTTTTTAAGATTATCGCATAATAGTTGATAAAAACAACCAATTTCTTCCCTGCTTGCCAGTTTCCGAAATGTAAGTTTATTTTTTATAGCATATTTATAATCCCGCCGCCTGCTGGATGTAAAGTTTGCAGCAATATCTTCTTGATAAGACGCAAAATCAATATAGCAGCTTAGTTCATCATAAGAAGTATAGCCTCTCTGAAATAAGAAATAATATAATAAATTATTATTTTGTTTGGAAAAAATATCACTGGTACATTTTAGCCGCGCTTCATAATACTGCTGCTGTTTACAGTAATTCTCCAATGTATCCATTATAGCTTCGACATGACCAATATTATAAAAATTTTCTGCAATAACAATGCCGCCAAACGTGCTTCCGCTGTGTGCTGAAAAAATTTTCCTATCGGCCTCCACTATGGTACACGCCGGAATCACAGCGACAATCGTATTATCTCCTTTGTAGAGAATTATTGATGCATCTTGAAACCGGTCTTTATGATAGTCTAAGAAATTTTTTGTTTGAAGAAATGTTCCATTGATGGAATGTTTCATTACAAAAGCATCCCATTTTTCTTTGTCGCTATTCTGATATTCCTTTACTTTCAACTCTATCATATGTTATCCTTTCAACAAGCTATACACACTACTCCCCAAGCCTCGACGCCGCCACCGCTGCGCCAAATATTTCCTGATGCATTTTCTTTGTGATTTTGCCGTCTGCCACTTCATATATTGCATCACAGTTCTTAATCGTAGTAAGACGATGTGCTATTACAATCATTGTCCTTTGTCCATGAAGCCCATCAATGGCTTCCATAACTTCTTTTTCTGTTTCATTATCCAGTGCGGAGGTCGCTTCATCCAAAATCAATACTTGCGGATTTCGATACAATGCTCTTGCAATACCAATTCTCTGCCGCTGCCCACCTGACAGTTTCACTCCTCTGTCACCGATTATAGTATGGGTTTGCTCTGGAAGCGAATCGACAAACTGATCCAACTGTGCTTCTTTCATTGCCTGTTCGATTCGTTCGTCATCCACTTCATCTTCTGGTATGCCAAATGCAATATTCGCGCGAATTGTGTCATCCATAAGATAAATTGTCTGTGGTATATAGCCAATACACTGATGCCAAGAATACATTTGCTTGCGAATATCCATCCCATCCACCGTTACACAGCCCGACTGTGGTTCTAAAAGTCCCAGGATAATATCTACTGCTGTTGTCTTTCCTGCTCCCGACGCGCCAATTAACGCAATCGAACTGTTTTTTGTTATCTGAAGATTGGCATCCTGTAAAATCCATTGTTCTGATTCTGGATAGTGAAACGAAATATGCTCCATTTCCAATCTATTTTCCAACACAATATTCGCAGTATAATCGACTTCTTTCTGCTTCTGTTCCATTAATTGTGCAATCTCTGCCAAATCATGATAGACAGCATCTATTGCTGGAAGGTCAAACATAATTCCCCCCAAAAAGCCGGTAATTCGGTTAAAAGAAGGCAGCATTCGGAATGCCGCAAACGCAAAAGCAGTTAAAACGGGAATAAACGATTCAAGATCTGCGCCAAACTGCAGTTTCACAACCAAAATCAGCAAAATTCCGCAAATACACAAAGTTTCCATCAACGGCCGCGGAAGGAATTTCAACATAGACTGCTGTCTTTGCAAAACAGCAAACTGACCATAATTATCTTCGTAGTTATGCACAAAAAATTTCTCGTTGTTGGCAACCTTTATTTCTTTGATTCCAGAAAATGCCTGCAATATCCATTTTGTCACCTGCACATTTAATTCCCGATTGCGCTCTCCCTTCTGCACCAGCACCTTTTTATAGACAAGCGCAAAGAAAACTCCCGCTAAAACCACCATTACAGCTACTGCGATAGTGGTTACAAAGTCAAGTGTAAATAAGAAAATGACCAAAGAAACACAAACACTAAATTCTGCGACAAACTGCAGCGCATTTAAAACAGCCGTAAAGAATCCATTCACATCGGAAGTTACATTTCTTTGCAATTCTGCAACATTCTTAGAAACATGAAAAAGATAATTTTGATGCATATAGCTCTCCATCATCTTTACTGCAAGCCTTTTTTGATTATTAAAAACAAATCGGTACTGCAAATAATACACTAGCGTAATATATAAATTTTTTACAACATATATCGCAATTAATACGAATGCCAAAAACACCAGCATTTGCTTTGGATCGGTAAAACGTAACCATTCCATAAGCATCGTAAGATACCATTCTTTTTCAATATAAGATGGGTCAAGCGCAATATTTACAATTGGCAGAATTGCCGAAACCCCCAGCAATTCTACAAATGCACTGATTAATATAATCACCAATAAAATACACAAATTTATTTTCTGTCTTTTGTCCAACACATAGTTAATTTTTTTCAGCATAACTGCTCCTTGTGACATTCACAATATTATACTGGGCTGTCGCATTAAGGGAAATAGATACAAGATATTGTAATACTGTATGGTATTTTATGCTATATCTTGTATAATCAAAGTCTATTGCGACAGCCCCAGTAACTTTATCACTGTTTTCTTTAATCCGGCAGGTAAAACTGTGTAATTTCTGCCTCTGTCCTAAGCCCATTTCTCTTGTAAGCATCATAATCTTTTAATAGATGCCCGATATCCCATACTTGATATCCTTTTCTATATAAATCATATACCAACGGTTTTGCTGTCGGGCCTAAGAGAACACAAATTAGTCTATCCTTTGCAATTTGTAATGCTTGTCTACGGATTTCCTTATATTGTGCATAGGCTTCCGTTGCAGGTGCATACTGGTATTCTACAGATTTACATTGTTCTAACAGATTGTATTGCAGCCGATCTAGAACGCCCTCGCCACAGATAACTGTAATATCACGATCTTGAAACAGTCTTTCTACTCTGCTATAATACCCTTCAAAATCATAGTCCTGATAAATATGATACGCCTGTGTAAAACAAGAATCCAAATAATTAATATCTTTCGGACAATGCTGGAATAAAAACCTGCGCTGATCCGCGATGGACAAGGAATGGATTTCAATATAGGGATTTAAGTTTTTCTGCGGATGAATATAATAATAAGGAATGCCAACACACAGCCCGCTTTCCCGCAGCCGTAATATGTGTTTTAAGCGTTTTGCCAATTCTTCATGATATTGCTGCGCGGCAATTGTTTTTCCTTGCATCAGCGCAATTTCACCTTTTCCAATCCGTACAAAACTTACATTCTCTTGTTCTAATGTATGGATAGTATGTTCCATATCCGCAATGGACAGCTTATTTTCCATCAGTCCATGCCGATACACACGTCTTTCCAAATAATTATAGCTTTTCTTTGCAAACTTTTCTATCTTTTTTTCCAATTTTTTCCATTTCTTTTTTTGGAGCGTTTGCGCAGAATATGCTTGATTGGCTTTTCGCAGAATAAAATATTCCGCACCAACATGCACGACATGGTTTTCTAACTGTGCAATTTTTTCAATGTCCAAGGTATTCTCTTCCTCATGATACAAGCGATCCAATGAATAAATATCCGTCATCATACTGTCGTCATATCCATTTTGATAAGATTCCTGTACACGGTTCACTGTAATCACAACCGCACAGCCATGCTTTTCGTTACATGCCATAAACTTACGGTGAATTTTGCTGTTTCGATTATCATCATTGATAATCGCTTCAAAATAATTGGGATTCTTAATAACCTTTTCTTCTTCTGCGATTAGCATTTCCACATCTTCCTTGCGGTATACAGTACAGTCTAATTCCCACGGATAATTGTAATGCTGCTCATTGGATTGCTCCCAATTCCACTCCATAATACCATCTTTGCAAACAGCATCCACCGGAATCGGTACAATATTTTCTCCAAGCCGCATACTAAATCCAAAGACTTCCGGTGATTTTGCCAAATAATCTGCTGCTTTTTCCAACGAAAATGGCCTTGTAAATACGACATCATCACATCCAAACATAATATAGCTTCCAGCTTCTGCAACTGCCTGCTTTAAATCATCTTCGAACTTCTTTTCGATATGCCAGTGTACTTGTGCAAAGCGATCCATTACTTTCTCATAATGGATGCCTTCTGTTTCACAACACAATACAGTAATATCCTCCTGACGTGCATCCGAAAACAGCAGCAAACTCTCCAAATATGCATGAAGCTGCATGGGTCTTCCCTTTGAAAATACAATAATTGATACATGATGTTCCATATTGATCGCAATACTCCTTTTTTAATCTGGTCTATAAAACGCCGCAATGCTGTCTTCGTCACGCGAAGTTTTCTTGCAATAGGCATCATAATCTTTGATAAAATGCCCAATATCCCATGCCTGATATCCCTGTTTGTGCAAATCATACGCTAATGGCTTTGCCGTTGGCCCTAGCACAATACAAATCAACGAATCTTTGGGACTGTTCAATGCCCGTGCTAAAATCGCAGGATATTCCGAAAAGGCATTTTTACTTGGTGCCTCCTGATAGGTCACAGCATCACACTGCTCTAATAGGTTATATTGAATGTTCTTAAAAATTCCCTCACCACATATCATCGTTACTTTTCTACCGCAAAATAACTTTTTTACCCGCGCAAAATACTGTTCAAAATCGTATGTTTCATAGCTTTGATATAATTGTGTAATCGAGGTATCCAAATATAACTGATTGCGATTGCAGTGTGATATAAGGAATCTGCGCTGTGCCTTCATTGCATAATTAAACCCCTCTACCGCCGGAACTAAGCCTTTTTCATAATGAAAATAACAATATGGGATTGCTGCTTTAATTCCCTTCTCTTTCGTTTTCAGCAAAGTTGTCAGACGTTTTGCCAACTGTTCATCTGCTTTTTGAAACGGAATCCCTTCCCCCATCATAATCGCAATTTCGCCGTCACCGTAACGGTAAAAACTAATTTTATGCTGTTCGATATAGCGCAGTGAATCGTCTGAGCTTAATATCCGAAGCTGATTTGCATATTTCCCGCTGCGGTATCTTGCCGCTTCTATTTCACGCTCTATCCGTTTGGGAATATTTTTTATTTTTTTTAGATAATTTTTCATACTCGTACTATTTTTCCTTATTGCAATATTTTTGGATTCACAATTTCTATACGCATAATCCTCTATATTCATGGATTCCCTATTTCAACGCATAGTCCTATATTCATGGATTCCCTA
>ERZ778495.931-NODE-931-length-23111-cov-4.783657_pt1 | contig 23111 bp, 16 predicted proteins | sample MGYA00433100_ERZ778495 | MGnify/ENA primary metagenome ERZ778495 (study PRJEB29527, sample SAMN07138962) | mouse gut metagenome | material: feces | host: mouse | place: China:Nanjing | collected 2016-01-25 ...
ATGTCGCCGGCGTGCATGCCATTATCCGCGATCCGGAATTTGCCCGGCTTTTCCCGGCCACCGTCCCGACCAGCCGCAACACCCAGAAATGGGCGACCACGCAAGGCGGCGGCCTTTACGCCGTATCTTCAGCCGGCCAGGTTACTGGCTTCGGCGCCGGCCTCGTAGACCGGGAGGAAGAAGACGAGGAAGCCGGACTAATAGCAGCCCTGGAGGAACTCGCCGCAGTCAACCCCGGAACCTTCGGCGGCGCCATAGTCATAGACGACCCGATTAAGCCCGACGACGCACGATCGGAGCTAATCCGCACGAAGGTTAACCAAAAATTTGAGACCACCATCCGCAACCGTGTAAACAGCCGCAACACCCCAATTATAATCATTATGCAGCGGCTCGACATTGACGACCTTTGCGGCTACCTTCAGCGCGTAGAGCCAGGCGCCTGGGAGGTGCTAAGCCTTCCAGTGTTAGAGCACGACGAGAACGGCGAAGACGTAGCCCTCTGGCCTTTCAAAATGGACTTAGCCGAGATTTACAAGACCCGCGAGTTAACGCCCTGGATATTTGAAACCCAGTACATGCAGAACCCGCAGCCCCTAACCGGCCTTATGTACGAGCGCGAATTTAAGACTTACGACGTGCTCCCAGTTACAAAGAAGCACACCGTTAAGGCCTACGTAGATACCGCCGACACCGGCTCGGACTTCCTTTGCTCTATTGTCTACGTCGAGACGGAGATCGGCAATTTTATTCTCGACGTCTACTATACCGATGCCCCGATGGAGGTAACGGAGAGCGAGACCGCCCGACAGTTTACCCGGCACCAGGTACAGAAGGCCGTTATCGAGAGCAACAACGGCGGCCGCGGCTTCGGCCGCACCGTCGAAAAGCAGTGCAGGATCCTGGGCAACAGATTAACGGCCTTTACCTTCTTCCACCAGGGAGACAATAAGGACGTAAGAATTTTTAGCCACTCCAACGAAGTACAGAATTTAACCCACTTCCCGACCGGCTGGGAGCACCGCTGGCCGCAATTCTGGAGCGCGATAGTACACTACAAGAAGGACGGCGGCAACACCCACGACGACGCCCCGGACGCATTAACCGGCACCGTCGAGAAGCGCACCGACACCCCCCAGAACTTAGCAAAATATTTTTAACCCATAACCCCCAACACCATGCCCCCCGAATTATTAGAACTTATCCAAGCCGGCGACTTCGGCACAGTGGTAAACGAGCTCCGCAACGGACGCCTGGAGCCTTCCCCAGCCACCGAGACCAACGCCGCACAGTACGATCCCAAGCTCCACGACATTAACGATCGAGTGAAGCGCCCCGACAAAATGGTAGTTATTGACAAGGACTCCGAAGAATACGGCGAAGTCAAGAACGTTAACCCCAACGTCGAGCTGACCACCGACACCGGAATGCGCCTGGAGGCAGTAGCGCGCATAGCCCTGGCCATACAGAAGCTCATCGTTAAGAGCGCCGTAGCCTTTACCTTCGGCAACCCGGTAACATACACCAGCGACGCCGAGGACGCCAACGAGAAGGAGGCGTTAAACCGTCTGAAGCGCATATTTGCCGACGTCAAGGAGCGGACACTGAACCGCCGCGTAGCCCGCAGCCTTTACAGCACCCAGGAAGTAGCAGAATACTGGTACCCGGTAGAGAGGCCGGCGCCCCATAACCGCTACGGCTTCCCTACAAAATTCAAATTCAAAGTAGCAATCTACTCGCCGGCTTTAGGCGATAGGCTCTGGCCGTACTTCGACGACGACCGCGAGCTCGTAGCCTTCAGCCGAGAATTTAGCAAGAAGGGCAGCGACCTCAAGACCCGCAACTACTTCGAGACCTTCACGGCAGAAGCACACTACCGCTGGACGTGCCAGGGAGACCAGCACGGCGCCGACGCCGGCAACTGGGAGATGGTAGAAGGCTTCCCGAAGCCCAACCCCATCGGCAAAATCCCGATAGTCTATGCCAGTCAACCCGCCGTAGAGTGGGAAGACGTGCAGAGCCTTATCGACCGTTTGGAAAAGCTGCTTAGCAACTTCGCCGATACCAACGACTACCACGCCTCGCCTAAAATTTTCGTCCAGGGCACCGTTAAGGGCTTCGCCAGGAAGGGAGAGGCCGGCGCTATTATTGAGGGCGAAGACGGAGCGTCGGCGCAGTATTTAAGCTGGGCGAGTGCCCCCGAGAGCGTAAAGCTCGAAATAGATACCCTTCTGCGATTGATCTACACTATTACGCAAACGCCAGATATTAGCTTCGACACGGTTAAGGGCATAGGCTCAATTAGCGGCGTAGCCCTTCGCCTTTTGTTTATGGACGCACACCTCAAGGTGCAGGACAAATGCGAGATTTTCGACGAATACCTCCAGCGCCGCTGTAACATAGTCCTGGCCTACCTGGGTAAGGCCGACATCAAGAACGAGGAAGCCGCCACGGCGCTGATCGTGCAGCCCAAAATTACGCCCTACATTATTGAGGACGAGCTGGCGAAGATAAACATCCTCCAGGCGGCCAACGGCGGCAAGCAGATAGCGAGCCAGGCCAGCACAGTACAACGCCTCGGCTGGGCAGACGACCCGAAGGCCGAGCTGGAGGAAATCCAGAAGGAGGAAGCGGCCGCAGCCAGCTACACCGAAGGCGAACCGACCTACAACGAGGAACCGCCGCTCTAAGAGTTATTAGGCGGGCTCCAGCCATACCCAAAGCCCGCGCCCGCCTAATAATCTCTATTACTGACTATTACAAAACCAAAAAAGCGATTTTAAGGCCGTTTTTAGCGCTCTTTTTCTTCGGCTGGATAAAGTACCCACCTGGAGCCGCAAACGCCGTCAGACGCAATTTTAGCTCAAAATAACTTTTACTTTATGGCAAAGCCAGACCGCCGCTCGCTAACCATACGAATAGAAGGCCTCGACAAGAAGCACATCCAGGCGACAACCCGCTACGCCCGCCAAGTAGGCAAGCTCTACGACGAGGCGGCAAAGGAATACGCCAGCCTGGCCGGTACAATCTTCGAGCCGGATCCTAATAAGCCCTTCTCCTTCGCCGACTACCCCCGGACGCAGAAGAAGGCCGCCCAGATAGCCGCCGACCTAACTAAGAACGTCCAGCGAGTGATCGAAGCCGGACAGCGTAGCGAATGGCTGGCCGCCACCTACCGCGCCGACCAGTTTTTAGCCGGCATATTAGACCGGAGCAAGCTAAGCCCGGCCGAGCTTCAGCAGTACGAAGACCGGAACATGGAAGGGCTCGCCGCCTTCCAGGGGCGAAAAGTCCAGGGGCTAAGCCTAAGCGACCGCGTATGGAAGTGCACCGACCAATTTACCCAGCACATGGAACTCGCCCTCGACGTAGCGATCGGCGAAGGCAGGAGCGCCCAGGAGCTAAGCCGCGACGTTAGAAACCTTCTCAACGAGCCTAACAAGCTCTTCCGGCGTGTTCGTGATAAATACGGCAACCTTCGGCTGAGTAAAGCGGCCGCGGCATACCACCCAGGCCGGGGCGTCTACCGGAGCTCCTACCAGAACGCCATGCGCTTAGCCCGCACCGAGATTAACATGGCCTACAAGACCGCCGACTGGGAGCGCTGGCAGCGCCTCGACTTTGTTGTAGGCATACGGATAGGCCTAAGCAACAACCACACTATCAAGAACCGGAAGGGGGAGCTCGAACCCTTAACGGATATTTGCGACGAGCTGGCCGGCGACTACCCTAAAACCTTCAAATTTGTAGGCTGGCACCCAAATTGCCGCTGCGTCGTTACGCCCATACTTCAGCGCCCCCAGGAAATGCACGAGGCACGCCGGGCGCGCCTTCATGCGATTATGAACGACGAAGCCTATAAGGCGCAACCGTCGGCCGACCAGGTTACAGACGTCCCGGCCGCCTTCAAAGCGCACATAGAAGCGATCGCCGACCGGAGTAAGGGCTGGAAGTCGCAACCCTTCTACATACGCGATAACTTCAAAGGAGGCACTATCCAGGGAGGCCTCTCGCCGGCCGTCCCGCATAAGTCGCCAGTAGGAGGCACGACGACCAAGCCTAACACCCCGCCGCAACCGTGCACAGAATACGACGCCCAGATTAACCAGCTTAATATCTGGGCTTATGCTTGCGGCCTTGATATAAGCCGGCTCGCCCCGCTACGAGCTTCCGGAGACAAAACCGGCTTAAAAGCCGAAGTAGATAGACTGGAGAAGATCGTTAAAGAACGCACGGCCAAAGTAGACGAAAAAGCGCAGATCCTTCGCGCCCTTCGCGCCGGCGAGGCTTCCGGCGTACCGGAGGCCATAAAGATAATCGACGAGGCATTAACCGGCTATTTCGATAAAGACATCTACTGGGAGGACGCTATTACCGAGCTACAAGAAGCCTGGGTAATGGCGCGCGCCGTCATAAGGAAGGCCGCCGTAGCAGCCAAGCCCGCCGCCGAGATACCGAAGGAGATAACAGACGCCCCAGACATTGACACCCTAACGACGGAGCTGGTTAACTTCGACGTCATAGCAAATAAATACAGCGCAGATCTAACCAAGTGCACCCTCGAGCAGGCCAAAATTATAGCCGGCGTAGCCTACCAGATGAAGCAGCGTTATAAATTGCAGCCATTATCGAAGTGTAACGCCGGCAAGACCAGCCGCGGCGCAGTAGCCCAAGCAAACGGCCTCGGCATAACCGTAAGCCAGTCGCTTCTGGGCAAACGAAACAAAGCCAAGATAACGGAAGCGTATAATAACAGCGTAGGCAACTATACCAACAACCTACGCAACCGGATAAAGAACACCATAAGCGCTATTAGATCGCTCCAGGCACAGCTCGACGCCGGCACAATACCGGAAGCTAATAAAAAATACGTCGTCGCTTCTATTGCCAGCTATAAAAAGCAGCTTAAAACCGCCTGGGACGAATATAGGAATTATAGCTGCTTTACAGTAGGCCGCTCCGCCGATACATACTTAGAGGATAGCGTTATCCACGAATTTGGACACATTATGCACGACCAATTATTAGGCGGTATTAACAGAAGCCTACGTAATACGGACGCCTTTATGACGGCCACCGAAGCGAACCAGGCCAACAACGAGGCAAGAGATCTATTTTACAAGTATAAGAACAGCAAAGACCCCGCCGACCACTTATGGCTGTCAAAATACGGCTTTTCGGACTGGCAGGAGTTTATCGCAGAAAGCCACGTGCTTTATATCAACGGCGACCCCAGGCTCCCGGCAGACGTTAAAGCATGGTTTACCAAAGTGAAGACCTTAGCCAACAAACGCAAATAACAGAAGCCCGACCAACCGGCCGGGCTTCTTCATCTTTCCAATAATTCTGGCTTCGGAGTAAAAACGGCGTCGCCTATTTGCCCCGGATCCGGCCGAGAGTGAACGGCCGAACCTTCTAAATACTTCTTCGGGATATTATGCAGGAAGGCCGCACAACCTACCTGGCCTTCGATATCCGGGAGGAAGAAGATGCACTCCAGACACCGGGATTTTTTATTTACTTCCTTCAGCTTCATAATTAGCGATTTTTAAGGTTATAGCGGCGCGCCGCCTTCTGCTTTACGCCACCCCAGCACCCATTAACCCACGCGCGCATCTTCGGCGGCAAATCGTCATGGCAGCCAGTTAGCTCCGACGGCGCCACGGCAGCAGGATGGGGAGGAAAGACGGCGGCTATACACCGGTTAAAATTCTGGGCGATATTTGCCAGGGACATATCTAACGACCCGGTATGTTGTTTTTTTCGTCTCATAGTTATATAACGCTTTAACTTTTTGCAAAGTTACGCAGATCCGGCGACCCTTCCAAATCACGCCCCAGGAGCGCCCCGGCGGCGCTTTTACAGTCTGCAATAAATTGTAATAGTTTGGAACCCGAGCCGAGGGCGCCAAATTACAACCTCTTACAGAGATATAGCAAAAATTACTCATACCGGACGCAACCCCCTAACAATAAATTACTCATAACTTCGGGCTTATTTTCATTAACGTACTATGATAATACGTTAAATTTGCAGCCGATAAAATTAATATTAACCAACCAAAAAGCCCGATATCATGCCCACGATAGAAGAAATTTTAGCGCTACTTCAAACCAAGTTTGCAGGCGCGCGCAAAGACGGCCTCGAAACCCTGGCGGGCGCCATCGCCTTACAGTGTTCGACCAAAGAAGAAGCCCAAGCCATTATCGACAAGCTCAGCGACGAGAAGGTTAAAGGCTTCATTACCGACTGGCGAAAAAAAGCAGACGCCGAGATCAGCAAAGCCACGGCCACCCACGAAACCAAGCTCAAAGACAAATACAACTTTGTCGAGAAGGAGAAGGGAGACCAGGGCGCTGGAGCAGGCGGCGGCACACAGCCAACCGGCGGAGAAATAACCCTGGAAGCCATAAGCAAACTCATCGACACCAAGCTGGAGGGCGTAACTACTACCATCAGCGCACGAGAGGCGGCCAAAGGCTACCGCGCAACCTTCGAGCAGGAGCTGGACAAAGCCGGCGTTAAGGGACGTAAACGCGAAATGATGCTGCGCAACTTCGATCGCGCTAACGCCTTCAAGACCCCGGAAGAGTTTAACGCCTACCTAACCGAAGCCCAGGGAGACATCGACGCCATGAAGCAGGAGGAGGCAGACGCAGGCCTCGGCAACCAGGCTAAGCCCCTTTTCGGAGCCGTGAACGAAAAGGGAGTAAGCAACGCCGTAGCCGACTACCTCGCCGGCAAAAAAGAGAATACGCTGAGCGGCAAAGAAGTTTAACCCCATTAACCCCGAAGCCTTATGAGCTTAAAAATCGACCGCAAAAAAGACGTCCGCGTAGCGCGCGCCCTTACGCACAATCTGGCCGACATTCCTAACGGCGTAACCGTTAGCGCCGCCGACCTTATCGCCGGGGGCACCATTCCCGAAGGCGGCTACATCGGCGTAGACGAGGCCGGGCTGTGGCACCTCATTAAGACAGCCAAGCTGACCGAGGCCGCCACCGCTACCGCGACGACCTACAAAGTCGCCAAAGGCCACCACTTCAAGCCCGGCGACTTCATCGCAACCGACGCCGGCGCCAAGTCCCAGGCCATTACAGCCATTGACAGCGCCAGCGATCCCACCTTTGACACCATCACCGTAGACGCCACCCTCGGCGCAGCCGTAGCAGCCGGCGCCGCTCTGGTGCAGGCCGCCTCCGCCGCGGCTAAGTGTGCTTTCAAGTGGAAGCCTAAAGCCGTCCTGGGCGACGCCTACCTCGTCGAAGCGCTTAGTAACCACTTTTGCGCCGCCGTTACGCATGGCCAGTTTAAGGCCGTCCTCTGCCCGGCAGCCAGCGAAGGCCTCCGCGACGCGCTTCCTACCGTAACCTTCATTTAATAACCCCCAGACACAGCAACGCAAATGATACCCACTTTAATGAAGGGGCTTAACGAGAAGGACATGGGCGCCGTAATTAACACCTACGACCTCAAGCCCTACTATTACCCCACACTTTTCCCGCTGCGCGAAAACTACACGCTGACCTGGAAAACCCTCGAAGCGCAGGCCGGCCTCAAAATTGCCGCCGACCTCGTAGCCCGCGGCGTCAGTGTAGACAAAAAGACCCGCGAGGCCATCGCCAGGCTCCAGGGCGACATCCCCAAAATTTCGGTAAAACGTATCAAGGACGACGAGCAGCTAACCGAGTACGACGTTATGCTGGCCATGACGTCGCAGAACCCCGACCTCCGCGCGATCGTCGAATTTTGGGCGGAAGATACCGAATTTTGCTGGACGGCAGTAGCCGCGCGTATTGAGTGGATGGCGCTCACCCAGATAAGCCTGGGTAAACTTCCCATCACGAAGGACACTAACGTTAGTGTTATTTCCGAATACGAAGTAGACTACGAGATCCCCGCCGCCCGCAAGCTCGGCACACAGTTGAGCTGGAAGAACGCCCAGACCGCTAAACCCTTCCAGGACTTCAAGGCCATTGTTAAGGCCGCAAAGGCCGAAGGCATTAAGCTGAAATTTGCCTTTATGAACCTCGACACCTTCGCCGACATGGCCGAGACCGCCGAAGTACAGAAGGCCTGCGCCAGCTTCGCCGCCAACGCCCTGAAAATTCAGCAGACCCCGAGCCTGGAGCAGGTAAACGCCGCTATGGCGCGCCTTCCCTACCTTCGCGGCCTTCAGGTAATTATTATCGACCAGGACATCACTATCGAGCTCGCCGACGGCTCCCGCCCCTTCAGCGGCAACCCCTTCGCCGACGACGTAGTAATGTTCAGCGAGACCAAGATCCTGGGCAACACCTTCTGGAAAAAGCCGGCCGACGCCAACGTTACCGGCTCCGTCTCCATTAAGGCGATGAACGGCCACACCCTTATCAAGAAATTTGCGGAGGAAGAACCGCTCGAGGAAATAACGATGGGCATCGCTAACGCCTTCCCGGCCTGGACTTCGAGCCAGCGCAGTTATTTGCTCGACACGGCGCACACCGCCTGGAGCCACTAAACTAACAGCCGGGGGAGCTTCCGGCCGTCGTAGCCTTTACACCTCGTAAGTGTAGTTAGCTTTAACCGGCTATCGTTATCGGCGAGGCTACGGCGTCAAGAGCTCCCCAGGCTTTAACCCTATTAACTATGACCTACAAAGAATGGATGACCGCCACCGCTAACCGCTTCGGAATAGGAGCGGCCGACGTCGAGCTAATTCTGTGCAACCGCGCCGACATTATCCCGGATCCGGAAGCAGACGTTAACCCGACCGTCGCCAAGCGCGCCCTCGTCGCCGAGTTTGCGGCCGTCATACCGCTGGCCAACGTCAGCGAAGGCGGGTATAGTGTAAGCTGGAACTGGGAGGCCATAAAATTCTGGTATAACCAAACCTGCAGCGAGCTCGGGATAACACCCCAGGGCAAGCCGAAGGTAAGAAACCGCAGTAACCGATGGTAAATATTGCCGACGTCATAAATAACCAATACCCGCACCGGCTTTATTACAGAGCCAGCCAGGGCGAGGCTACCCAAGACGACCACGGCGCCTGGATAGAAGGCGACGCGGGCTGGAAGCTATACGGAGCATGCCGCGAGGAAACCAACGGCAAGGGCTCCACGATAGCCACGGCCGGCGGCAAGTTTACCACCTTCTCGGCACTTATTCAGATACCCCAGGGAGCCGGAGACCGGATCCCAGAGGGCACCGAGGTAATAGCCACCGATAAGGAGCTGGACGCGGCCACCATCGCCGCCCTGGACGACCGCGGGCTGGTGCAGGAATTAGTTAACAAGGGTACCGTTAGAATAGCCGGCACATGCCTAAAGTTTGACCTCGGCCGCCTTCATAGTCGATTATGGGTATAACGCCACGCTTTAACCCCGCCGACGTCGCTAAGAAATTCGACGCGCTTCTCGACTTTATCCAGGACGAGACAGTTAGAGCGCTCCAGTACGTAGGAGAGCAAGCCGTTACCTACGCCCGGAGTATCCCAGACCCGGAACACGGAGGCCAGGGCTTTACCGATCGAACCGCCAAACTGCGCTCGTCGATAGGCTACGCAGTCTATTACAACGGCCAGCAGATAACCGGGAGCTACGAAGGAACGCCAGAAGGAACCAGACAAGGCCAGGCACTCGCGGACAAGGCCGCGGAAAATACCAGGGGCTTCGCCTTAGTCGTAACGGCGGGCATGTACTACGCCGTCTACGTCGAGAGCAAAGGCCGCGACGTATTAACCAGCGCCGAGCAGAAGGCCGCCGAGTGGCTACAAACAGAGTTAGACGACATCAAACAAGCCGTATTAGAATACTGGAAACAAATATGAAGACGTGCAGCACCATAGACACCGACGACATGCTCTATAAACTTCTTCGCCGAGCGATCGACGAAGGAAAATTTAGCATTAACGGCGTAGTCTGCCAGGAGAGCGACCGCCCGGAGGACAGCCAGACCGAGGACATCGTAATTAACACGATAACCCTCAGCCACGACAAGCCCCAGGACGGAACCTCTAACGTAAATATTTACGTGCCAGACAAGCGCGTAAAGATACGCGGCAAGGAGCAGCGCAAGACCGACTGGGCACGCCTTAAAGAGTTAGGCGACGCCCTGGGTGCCTTCATTGAAGCCCAGAACCTTCCCGACTTCGAGATGTGGATCGAGAACGACACAACCCTCCAAGACCCCACCAGCGGCCAGCACTACCGCAATATAAGAGTAAAATGGAATATTCATTAACACCCCAACCCGATAACCATCATGTCAAAAGTAACATTAGGCCTCTCGGCCATTTTGGGCTGTGCTACCGAGCTGAACGCAGCTAACAAAGCCTTCCAGACCGAAGGCTATACCCGCTTCGGCCTCACCTACCAGGACACGGCCAACATGAACCAGGAAGACGGCGAATCTACCGAATTTTTCGCAGAGGAAGAAGACGACGCCATCGACGAAATCACGAAGCAGGGAACTACTACCTTTAACTTCTCGATTATGGATCCCGACCTGGACACGATCGCCCGACTTTTCGGCGGCGAAGTAGCCTCCAACGTCTACGCCTACCCCGACGCCGTAGCGCAGAAGGAGGAAAGCGTTATGATAATCCCGAAGAAAGGCCTCTGCTTCCACGTTACCCGCGGCCGCTTGAAGGCCAAATTTAACGGCGACTTCAGCAAGAAAGGCCTCCTCCTTCTCGAAGTCTCCGTAAAGGTAATGAAGCCCAACACGTCCGGAGTGAAGAAGATATATATCAAAAAGCTCACCGCCCAGGAGATAGAAGACACCTTCGCCAGCTTCGGCAAGTAAGCCGCCGGCCAACGTAAAACCCTAACCGTAAAGCCCCGCTAAGCCCTTTGCGGGGCTTTACTTCCATTTACCAGCAATGACAACAGACGACCCCAAATTAAGAGCCTTAGAGCAGGAGCAGAGCGAGCTCCGGCACATAATTAACCAGGGGCTGACCTTCGACGTAGAAGTAAGCTACACTCGCCGGCGCCCCGGCTTCTTCGGCTTCCTTCGCAAGCGCGAAAAGATAACCGAGAAGCGAATTTATAAGATCCAGGAGCCGACCCTGGCGACCTTAGACCGGCTTAGCGCCTTATGGGTGCAGATGGAGATCGACGAAACCAAGTTAGGCGACGCCGACTATTTAAGCACCGCCCGAGCCTTAGCCCAGAAGGAAGCCCGACGCCTGGCCGAAGTCGTAGCCGTCGCCGTGCTGGGCGAAGACTACTACGACACCACGGAGCACCGCGGCGCCTTCAGTTACAAGCCCAACGACGACCGCCTCCAGCGCCTGGCGTCTACCTTCTTCCATACCGTCAAGCCGTCCGAGCTATTTAACCTGGCCGTCTTAATAACCAACGTAAGCAATTTAGGGGATTTTATAAGCTCTATAAGATTGATGAGCGCGACACGCACAAGCGACCCGATGGTAAATCTTATAGAACAACCGGCTTAAAAAGCCCCCACGGCCGCCGCGGATCGGTATGCGCGCACTTCGGCTGGCCTTTAGACTACCTTCTACACGGCATCCCCTGGGGCACCGTGCAAAGAATGTTAATCGACGCGCCAGGCGTCGAGGACATAGACCCCAAGAACGACACCGGAGGCGACATCGTACTAACCGACGACAACGCCGACCAAGTTTTAGCAATGATTAACCGGATAAATCGATGAACATAAGCAGCGGCGGGCTGTCCTTCGACTTCACCGCGACAAACGACAATTTAGTTAAAATAGTCCAGCAGAGCAAGGACGAAATCCAGGGGCTCGCCGACGCTTCCAAGCAGGGGGGCGCCCAGATGGACGCGGCATTTAAGCAGGCCGCCGCCAAGCTCGACAATTACGCCGGCCAGGTTGAGAGCGCCATGAGTGAGCAGCGCCAGGCCATTATCAAGCTGGAGAAGGAAATGGACGCACTTAAAACGAAGGCCGGCCAACAGTTTGCAGACGGCGACATGGCCGCCTCTGTAGCTTCTATGGAAGTTTACAGAGCCAAAGAGCGCGAATTAAAGAAGCGCCAGGAGTGCATCCAGGCCTGCAAGGAGGCTTATAGCGCCTTAGACCAGGAGAACCAGCGCCTCGAGAAGTTACGCCAGGCCAGCGAGACCGCGGCCAACGCCCAGGCCTCCCTCCGTAGTCAGCTTCGCCAGTGCAGAGAACAGCTCGCCCAGATGGAAGCGACCCAGGGCGTAGGCGTCCGACAGACCGAGGAATTTAAGGCGCTCCAGGCAGAAGCCGGCCGCCTGGCCGATGCCTTAGCCGACGCACAAGCCCAGGTTAAAGTATTTTCAGACGACAACGCCGTAATTACCGGAGCTATTACCGGCATTAGCGGCGTAGCCGGCGCCTTCAGTGCTGCCCAGGGCGCTATGTCGCTTTTCGGCGTAGAAAATGAGAAGGTGCAGCAGGCTATGCTCAAAGTCCAGAGCCTTATGGCCATAACAACCGGCCTCCAGCAAGTAGCCAACGCCTTAAACAAAGATAGCGCCTTTCAGCTCGTAACCGTTAGGAAGGCGAAGGAGCTATTAGCGGCCACCGAGCTCAAGCTGGCCACGTCGTTAGGTATTAGCACCGTCGCCGCCCGCGTATTCATGGCGACAATTACGATGGGGCTATCCGCAGCGATCGCTGCAATTATTTACGTCGTCGAGAAATTCAGAAGCGCCCAGGCGGCCGCCGAAGAATTTAATAAAAAAGTCGCAGAAAGCGCCGTAGAGCCTATCTCCAAAGTCGAGCTCCTGGCTATTAAGTGGAAGCAGCTCGGCGACGATATAGAGGCGAAGCGCAAATTTATCGAAGACAATAAAAAGGCCTTCGACGAATTAGGCGTTAGTATCCGCGACGTCGTAGACGCGGAAAACCTACTTATAAACAATAAAGACGCCTTTATCCAGGCGCAGATCGAGAAGGCCAAAGCTACTATTTACATAGAGGAACAGAAGGAGGCTATAAAGAAGCTCATCCAGGAGGAAGCCAAGCTGGAGACCGTAACCCAGGAGGCATCCGAGAAGCGCGCCGAGGAATTTAAGTATTTAGAAGAAAACGGCTATAAAAAATACTGGCCGCAGTGGAAGCGCGTCCAGAAGGACGCACACCAGAAGGCCATCGAGGAAATCGAAGCCGAGTACGACGCCCGGATAGATGCCCAGAAGAATAAGATCGACGAGCTTAACCAGCAAATAACCACCGGCTACAAGAGCGCCGCCGACGCCGAGGAACGAGGCCTCAAAATTCTAAAGGACGCTTCGATCCAGGCCACCCAGGACGGCCAGGAAGCCTCCGACGCCTTTACGGAGTATATTCTGAAGGGCACCACCCAGGCCGAAGCCAACCTCAACACCTTCGGCGGCCGTGTTAGAAACTACTTTAACGGCCTTCTTTCAGACCTTCAAAGCTCGTCCAATACCTTCTCCCGCATGTTTGGCAACCTATTAGGCAACCTCTTCGGAGGCGGCGACAAAGACCTGGAGGGAGCCGACGGCACCATCGGCGACCGCTTAGATCGTGTAAAAAAGAAGTACGACGATGCCGTTAAGCACCTGGCCGACCTTCGCAAGCGCAACAGCACGGCGACCGCCAAAGACATCGAGGAAGCACAAAAGAACGTCGATAAATACGCCAACCTTTACAAGACCCTTAGCGGCGTCAGCATTACGCCCACCGGAGGCGGGGGAGGCGGCGGCAAGAAGAAGACCGAGGCCGAAAAGTTTGCCGAGGATCTTAGCAAGAAAAAAGCCCTTTACCAGCAATATATCGCCTGGGCTACGTCGAGCGACGCCACCGTAAGGGAGGCCGCCGCGACCGAATTTGCACCCCTTCTGGAGAGCGGCAAGACCTACCTGGCCTTCTTAGAGAAGCAGCGCGACAGCATAAGCCAGAAGGCCACCAAGACCGCCCTCGACCTTCAGAAGCTCCAGATGCTTAACAACGAGATAGCCCAGGCCACGAAGGACGCCGTTATTACCGACTTCCAGAAACAACTGGAGGCCGACCTGCAGGCGTGCACCACCCTCGGGGCGATGCTTGATTTAATAGAGCGCCGCCGCCAGGAAGTATCCGGCGACAAGACCGAAGTAGGCGACCAGAAGCGCGAGATCCTTAAAGGCTCCGAGGACGACACCAAGAAGCAGATCGAGAGCGAGACAGCCCAGCTCCTTAGCACCTACGCCAGCTACGAGGCCGAGCGCCTTAAATTTGCCGAGAGCTATGCCCGCAAGCGCCAGCTCCTGGAGCGGAACCTGGCCAACGCCACCACGGCCGAGCAACGCGCCGCAGCCCAGGCAGCCCTCGACGGCCTGGAGGAAGAAAACCAGAAATGGCAGCGGGCAAAATCCGGCCTTTACGCCACCCTTCTGGAAGAATATAAGACCCACGAACAGCAGCTCTCCGAGATACAAAAGAAATACGCCAAAGAGCGCGCCGAGGCTTCAGCTAACGGCAACGTCGCCATGCTTAGACTAATTAACAAGAAGGAGCAGGACGACATCAGCAAGTTAGCCGCTGAGCAGCTTATGGCCAGCGCGAGCTGGAACCAGCTATTTAGCGACATAAGCCGCCTCGGCACCAGCACGATCAACCGACTAATTAAAGAGATTGAGGCCAACAAGCTCACGCTGTCGGCACAGCTTAACCCGGCCGACCTTAAAGCCGTCAACGAGCAGCTCGAGCGCGCCCGCCAGGAGATACAGCAGCGTAACCCCTTCTTAGCGCTTAAAGATAGCCTGGCCGAGCTTCGCCGCGCCATGAACGAAAAGAAGCTACTAAGCGACAAGGCCGACCCCATTCTCCAGGAGCTGGAGGACAAAAAAAAGGAGTACGAAGCCATCGCCGCCAACTTAGCCGATCCCAAGCTGGCGCCTACCGTCGCCATCGACTTCAAGACCACCCTCGACGAGGGCACCGACTTCGCCGACTACATAAAGCGCCGTATTCAGAAGCTCCAGGGGCTAAAGGTACAGTTAGGCGCCGAGTTTACCGGCCAGCACGAGCTCGACATCCTTATAGCCATGCTTAACAAAGTCCAGGGCACCGGCAAGAGTGTAGGCCAGGGCTTAAAAGATAGCTTCGCCGACGTCGGCAGCTCTATACAATTTATTTCCGGGTGCTTCGACGCTGTTGTAGGCGGCATGAAGAAAATGGGCATACAGATGGACGAAGAAACCGAGGCCATCCTGGGCGACATAGGCGGCATTATGGAGGGCGCCCAGAACGTAGCCCAGGGCATAGCCACCGGCAACCCCCTAAGCATTATCCAGGGATCTATAACTCTATTTTCGTCGGTCTTCGATTTATTCAACAGCCGAGACCGCAAGGCCGAGAAGTCAATCAAGAAGCACGAGGAAGCCCTGGGACGCCTTAAAAACGCCTACAACGCCCTGGAGCACGCCGTAAATAAAGCCCTGGGCGAAGAAGTCTATAAGAACCAAAACAGCCTTATAGCCAACCTTCGCAAGCAGCAGCGCGAAATTACCGGCATGATATCCGACGAGTATAGCAAGAAGAAGACCGACAACAGCAAAATCGAGGAATGGCGGGAGCAATACGCCGAGCTCGGCCGACAGATAACCGACATTATCGACGAGATAACGCAGAGCATAACCCAGACTTCAGCCAAAGACCTGGCCGGAGAGCTCGCCGACGCCCTCGTAGAAGCCTTCGAGGGGGGCGAGGACGCCGCTAAAGCCTTCGGAGAAGTCGCCGACAACGTGATTAAAAAGGCCGTGTTAAACGCCCTTAAACTTCAGCTCCTGGAGAAGCCCCTGCAGAACGCTATAAAGCAGCTTCAAAAAGATATGGGCTTCGACGAAGAAGGTAACGGATCCTTCGACGGACTGACCGAGGCCGAGCAAAAGAAATTTAAGGCCGCCGTAGAGGCCGCAGGCGCCAACTTCCAGAAGGCGATGGACATGTATAAAGGCCTCTTCGAGCAGCTCGACGACAGCGACCCCACGACCCTAAGCGGCGCGATAAAGGGAGCCAGCCAGGAGAGTATCGACCTACTGGCCGGCCAGACCAACGCCGTAAGACAAAACCAGGTAACAAGCCTCGGCCTCCTTCGCCAGCAGCTAATCCACCTTAGCAACATAGACAACAACGTAGGAATTATAGCCGGGCGCCTTCTTTCAATTCTTAACAGCCTTAGCGGCTCCGTAGACAACGGACTACGATCGCAGGGCATAACCGACTAAAGCATGGAACTAAAGAAATTACGCAAGGAGCTCGCGGCCGAAGCCCGCAAGGCCGGAATTTGTAAGGAATGGCTCGAAAAGATATTAACGGCGCCGTCCCGCGAATACCTTATCCAGCTATTTGTAAAAGGGCTGGACTTCGCCATCCTTAAAGACTTCCCCAGCGACCGCCTGGCCGCAGAGTTTAACGACATAGCGCCGCACTTCGGCATCTTCATAAACCGCGAAGGCACATGGCAGGCCGCCAGCAAGAAGCGAGTTATAGCCCGCGACGCGATTGTTAGCCCGGCCAGCTTTACCTCCTTCGACGTCGCCGAAGTCTACGCCCTTCATGGCGCCGGCGTAGAAGTCAAGGCCTCCGGCTACGCCATTGTCTCCGTAACCGTCGAGGAAGGCGCCCAAGTGATAGCCACCGCCACCGACAAAGCCCAGGTTAAGATCTTCCAGCACGGCGGCCAGATACAGACCCGCGGCAACGTCAAAATTATAAACCCTTAACCCCCTACCGATATGGCAGCCAACGAAAACGACCTTTTATTAAATCTTCCTTTCGACGAAGCCACCGGCTCGCCGAAGGCCTACGACTACGCCAAGAACCGCCACGACGCGACCGTAGAGGGCGCCGACTTCATAGCCGGGCGCCAGGGCAACTGCATCCACTTCGACGGAGAAGGAAGCGCAACGATCGAACAGAGTTTTATGAACCTAACCGGCGACTTTACCATCTTAGCATGGATAAAGCCGGCGACATACCCCGACGGCGTAACCGGCAAGAACCGCCTGGGCTTCTTCTTCAACACCGCCGCCCTGGAGGGCTCGCGCGTCGTCTGGCTCGACGTCCTACAAGATACCTGGGGCTACTACGCTATAAGGAAGAAGGGTAACAAAATCGACATTTTCGCCGATACCCAGCTCCGCGAGACCGTAACCATGCCCGGAGCCTTAACCGGCCTGGCCGTGCTTCAAGACATTTACAGCACCGGCCTGGCCTACGCCGACATCGACGAAGTTAAAATTTACGGCGTCGCCCTTAGCGACGAGGATATAGCCGACACCCTTAACGACGTTAGACAGCTCGATTATTACATCGACGGCGTAAATTTCAAGGACTACGACATCCGCGTAAGCAGCTCCGAAGGCGTCTTAGACCAGCCCAAAATGAAGACGCCGTTAAGCATTGACTGGCCGGACTACCACGGCGAGATCGTAGACCTCGACGACAAGCGCGTAGAAGCCCGAGTTATAAAGCTAAACTGCTGGATGCGTGCCAAAGGTAAAATAGACTTCGCCACGAAGGTTAATGCCTTCCACCGTCATTTTATGAAGAACGGAACCGCGCGCTTAATGATAAGCATCCACCCGACCAAGCCCCTGGTTTACGAAGTCTACAACGCCGACGGCATAAGCCACGACAAGCGCTGGCACGACGACAAGATGATCGGCACATTTACGCTGACCCTTCGAGAACCCGACCCAGTGAAGCGAGTGCTCCGCCACCAGCGCTCCAGCGCCGCCACGGCCGAAGTTACCATAGGCCTCAAGAGCGAAAAGATGGTAACAATCTACTGGGGCGACGGAACGGCCGACTACGACCTCTACGGCGACTATACCGGCGCCAAAGCCATTAAACACACCTACGCCACCGACGGCACCTATTACCCGATCGTCGCCGGCATTGTAGACAAAATTAAAGACTTCACGACCAACGCTATTATCGTATGGGACATGATTTAACAATTTACAACCGAAGCGGGGAGAAGAAATTTAACCTCTTCTCCCGCGCTTCCGTTAGCGCCGTCAGTCGTGCCAGCCAGAAGACCAGCCTCCTGGCCGACGACACGATAACGCTATCCGTCGAGAGCGCCCGCCCCCTGGATATTACGATCGGCGACAATATCCGGGTATTTGGCAAGCGCTACACCTTCAACCAGCTACCGCAGCCAACCAAGACCGGCGAGCGTGTTTATAGCTACGAGCTGACCCTGGAGGGGCTACAATACGATTTAATAGACGTGCACTATCACCTCCCCGCCGACGCCTACGGCGAAACCTACTACGCCAACCTTCAGCGCCACCTGGAAATCTTAGCCTGGAACATTAACCGCATACACCCGGGCTGGCGCGTAACAGTAGACGCCGACGCCTTCGACCCCGACGACTACCAGAACATCACGACGACGGAGAAAAACGCCCTCGGGATGCTTCAAGACCTTTGCTCGCTTTTCGGCGTCGAGTTTGAAATAACAGCCGAGGGCAACGGCGGCTGGGTGCACGTCAAGAAGAAGGCCGGAGTTACGCAGCCCTTTACCCTTCGCTACGGCCGCGGCAAAGGCCTCTATAAGTTGAGCCGCGCCAACGTCAACAACGCCGGGATAACTAACCGGCTCTACGTCTACGGCGGCCAGGAAAACCTCCCCCAGAACTACGACCACACCAAGCTCTGCCTGGCCAATACTAACCGCCTTACGTCCTACCTGGAAGACCCGGCCTCTATTGCCGCCTACGGAGTGAAGGAGGGCGAAAAGAATTACCCCAATATTAAGGCCGAGCGCGTAGGAGTAGTTACAGCCCTGGGCGCCGACCGTATAACCTTCAGCGACACCAGCGGCGACCCCAACGACCCCGAGAACCTCCCGATGTTCGACCTCAACCAGAAGGATCCCAACACCGGCGACACTTTATGGCTGATTAACGACACGGCCGCAAAAATTAAATTCCAGACCGGCAACCTGGCCGGCTACGAGTTTGAGCTGCATAGTTACGACCACGCTACAAAGACTTTCGTAATTAAGCGCTTCACGGACGAAAACGGCCTAATCTTCCCCAACGACGAGCAAGACGCCTTTACCTTCGCCGTCGGCGACAAGTATATAATTACCGACATCCGGCTCCCCGACAGCTACATCAGACAAGCCCAGGGCAAGCTGGAGGCCGCCGCGCGCATTGACTTCGCCCCCATGACACAGCCCCAAGTTAGCTATAAATTAGGCCTAACCGAAGGCTTCTTTACAACACTTTTCGGCAAGGAGGTAGAGACCGAATTTTTACACGTCGGCGATTATATTCATATCGTAGACGATGACATCGCCGTAGACAAGGAGGTACGAATTACAGCTATAACCCGCGACCTCCTACGCCCGCACAGCTACGAGCTGACCCTGAGCGACACCGTAGTAAAAAATACGGCCGTCAAGATAATAAACGAGATAAAGGAGATCCAGGACGCCATCGCCATAAATACCGGCTTCACGGATCCGGCAAAGGCGCGCCGCCGCTGGATGGCTACGGAAGAGCTGTTAAATTTAGTGTTCGACCCCGAAGGCGACTATTATAGCGAGAAGATAAAGCCCCTCAGTATTGAGACGCAAATGTTAAGCGTAGGCGCCAAATCTACGCAGTTTACCCTCAACAACGTAACGATCCAGCCGAATTACAATGGCAACCCCAACGTAATAGCCTTCTCGGCCGGCCTTCTGGTACATTACGGCATAGACCCGGAGCACACGCGCCCCTGGTATATGGGCGGCGTTACCTATTCCAACCTTATAAGCGGGACGCCCTATTATATTTACGCCCGCTGTCCCAGAACTGGAGGTAATGGCACCTTCATTATTAGCACGACACCGATCCCATGCGAGAGCGACCAAACGGCCTATCACTTCCTCGTCGGCGTGCTTAATTCAGTCAGCACCGACCAGCACGGAGGCAACCCGGCGCGCCTTATTTCGCTAACCTACGGCTCCAGTACCATTAACGGCCGCTTTGTTCGATGCGGCCGAATAGAGAGCAGCGGCGGCGGGGCTACATACTTCGACCTCGACACCGGCGTAATTTCCGGTAAAATATTCTTCAGATCTTCAGACGGAACCGTTAAGGACGTCAGCGAGCTGGAGGACAAGACGGCCGAGATTGAAGACTATATTAACGGCACCCTTAAAGGCGTCCTCGACGGCCTCCAGGGACAGCTCGACGGCGTTATAGAACAATGGTTTTACGCTGCCGACCCTTCCGATACAACCGAACCGACGAAGGACTGGATAGCAGGAGGTACCAGCGAGCAAGAGAAGCACCTGGGCGACCTTTACTATAACACCGAGACCGGCAAAGTATGGCGCTACGTCAAGAAGACCGAAGCCAGCTCGACCGGAAAGCCCCGCGACGTATTCAAATGGGTAGAGCTGGAAGATACCGAGCTGGCGAAGGCCTTACAGTTAGCCCAGGACGCCCTCGACGCCGCCGACGATAAAGCCCGCATTTTCTACGTTACCCCCTACGCCCCCTACGATCCGGGCGACTTATGGGTACAAGGAACCACCGGCGACATCATGGTATGCACGAAGGCCAGAGCCGCTGGCGCCGTGCCTTCCTTCGCTTCCGGAGAATGGAAGAAGGCCAGCAAGTACACCGACGACAGCTCCCTCCACGACTTTATAAATAACCAATACGCCGGAGACATGGCCGACGTATTGAACCAGATAGACGGCAAAATAGAATGCTTCTACCAGACGACGAACCCGGCAAACCAATGGCCGGCCAGCGAATACGCGCGCCACGTCGGCGATCAGTGGTATAACACCAGCACAAAAATACTTTATCGCTTCATTAAATCCTCATGGAGCCAGACAACCGGCGGCCTCTGGATTAAGCCTATTTTCGTCGGTACAAACTACACCGGAGCCATCGAAGACAGCACCAATCACGTAACCTGGGGCTGGCAGAAGGTAGAGAACGCCGACGCCATAGCAGCAGCCCAGGCCGCAGCAGCAGCCCAGAGCACCGCGGACGGCAAGCGCACGGTATTTGTATCAGAACCCCGCGCGCCTTACTACGTCGGCGACCTTTGGCTCAAAGGCATAGACAGCGCCGGACGTGCCACCGGCGGCATCTGGCGCTGTATAAAAGAAAACCTAACTAAAAATGCCTTCAATATTAACGAATGGGTAGAAGCCACCTACTACGACTGCACCCAGACCGTTATCGACGGCGGGATAGTTACGGCCGGCACCGTCCAGCTCGCCAACGAGCACACCGGCTCAATAGTCGCGGGCATAACCGGCGGCTACGGCAAGACCTGGAAGGAGACGGCCGCGACCCCGGACAGCGAAAAAGTTAGGATCTGGGCTGGCGCCAGCGAAGGCAACCGTAAAAATGCCCCCTTTAGAGTGCTTCAGAACGGCAAAGTATTTGCCACCGACGCCGAGATATCCGGAACCGTAGACGCCCAGAAGGGCTCTATCGGCGGCTTCGAGATAGGACAAGGCCGCATCGGTGCCAGCAGCTCCGCGACTTCTACCGCCGGCGAAGGGCTATCGCTTTACAAAGACTTCATAAAGTTTGCAGATAGCGGCGCCTGGGTAATTATGGGCACCAACGTACTACCGGCGTCCCTGGGAGGCCTGCGCGCGTTAGCCCGCTTTACAAATAAGGAAACGAGCACCTACGGCAATAACTACGGCCTTATTATCGATGTGGCAGAAGGCTACTACGGCCGCGCCCACGCGATAACAGCTAAAGGCGCTATTTCGTCTAATTCCTTCGCCATAGGCTACGGCATATCAGAAATGACGCCGGCGGCTAACACCCTTCTACACCCCGGCGACGCGACGAAGCCTAACCCTTTCCGGATCCTGGCGCACTTCAAAAACAGCGGCGGCGGGATAGGCTTCCCAACCCGCGACAATGTAACGGACTTTTTAGCCATAACGAAGGGCTCGACCTTCGCCGTACCCTTTATCGTCATAGGCGCCGCAGACAGCACCCAGACCGGATTTATACGCGGGCGTAATACCGATTACAACGGAACCATGAACACCAACCAATATGCCTACCGCTTAAACAACAACGGAGGCACCGAGACCGGCAAAATGAACTTATCGAAGGGCGATATAGCAGAATTTATGCTGGTTTACGACGGTACCAACTATTACGCCTACCTTCACAATAACCGAACCTAATAACGCCCCGGCAATACGGCGCCGGTGCTACTTCCTTCCCTTCATAGCTTCAACCCAGACACGGCCAGGGCAAAAAGTTATGAGCGAGTTTTTAACACGGCGTACTATCATAGTACGTTTATAACTAAATTTGCAAAAATTTTCGACCATGCTCAACAGACAAGGCGACACAGTAAGCGCACAGATCAGCGAGATGGGCGCCGTAACTTTCGAGAACGGCCAGCCCTTCAACCTGGGGCGCCCTTTCAACTTAAAGAACGACGGCGAGGCCGCCTGCTTCTTAGAAGTTAACCTCTGGGGGATGCCCCCAGGGCAATACGTTACCACCCGCTTCGAGACCGGATGGAACCCCGAGATCATTAAAGAGATTAAACCCACGAGCGCCCCGGGGCTGCTCTGGGGCAACTAATAACCCCGACAAATAAACATGGGACTTATTATCGCCGCCGGCAATACTAAGCCGGCATTTCCTTACGATTATTACTACGGCGTCAAGATTAACCTCGCCGTAGCAGACCCCACCGTAGAACGTGTAGGCCGCCCCGAACTTCATACGAGCCTGCCGATCCAGAGCAAAATGCGCCGCTGCCTTCTTAAAGACGACGGCACAGTTAACTATTACCTGCACCCGACGGACAGCACCAAGAAGGACACCGGAGCGGCCGCCAACCTAACCGGCGCCGACGGCATGGTAATGGTAGAACTTCCCGAGCATTACGCTAAATTTGAGTTTGATGGCAACAACTACACCCCGCTAATTAGCGAGTATCCGCTGCCCGGCTTCCATAAGGTACGGAAGTGCTACCGAAGCGCCTACGAAGCCACAGTAGACCGAACCGTTACAGCCACGCCCAAGCTGGCTTCAGTCGTAAACACTACGGCCAACTTCCGAGGCGGCAACAATAACGCCGCCTGGGATGGTACTTATAGAACCCTTCTCGGGCGCCCGGCTACGCAAATTTCGCTTACTAACTTCCGAGCCTAC
>ERZ778495.938-NODE-938-length-22945-cov-7.709567_pt1 | contig 22945 bp, 19 predicted proteins | sample MGYA00433100_ERZ778495 | MGnify/ENA primary metagenome ERZ778495 (study PRJEB29527, sample SAMN07138962) | mouse gut metagenome | material: feces | host: mouse | place: China:Nanjing | collected 2016-01-25 ...
TGTGCGGGCCGGGGCGCAGGAGCAGGTTGGGGAGCGGGTTGTGCCGCAGGCTGAGCGGCGGGCGGTACGAAACCGCGGCGGGGCTCCGAAGCGGCCGGGCGAGGTTGGGCCGGAGCCGGACGCGCAGGCGCCGCAGGCTGGGCCGCCGGTGCCGACGCGGCGGGAGCGGACGCGGCCGGAGCCACGAACTCGACCACGGCGCAGGCACCTTGTGCCGCACCCTTGAGCAGAATGCCGACCGCCGTCGCATAAGCCGGATTGGCCGCCAACTCGCCCGATTCTTCGGCAATGCCCACATCGGGCACCGCCACACGCACGTCCGTTTCGGTCACACGGCGGAACAGCTCGTCGAGGTCTTTCAGTTGGGCCGAACCGCCCGTAAGCACGATGCCGTAGGCGAGTTTCGACGCGTAGCCCGAATCCTTGATTTCCTGTTGCACGAACTCTGCGATGTCGGTCGCGCGCGCTTCGATGACCGTTGCGAGGTTGCGCAGCAAAATATCTTTGGCTTCGCGGGCCGTGCGGCCGTTGACACGTATGAGCTTGTCCTCGGGCGCCAGCTCGGCGACCGCCGAACCATAGCGGCGCTTGAGGCTTTCGACATGTTTTTCGGGAACCCCCATCGTGCGGATGTCGCGGTTGATGGCCGAAGCGCCCATCGGGATGGAGACCGTATAGCGCACTACGTTGCGATAGTAGACCGTGACGTCGGTGACCCCTGCCCCCAAATCGACTACGGCGACACCCTCCTCCTTTTCTTCGGGCAGCAGCACCGCCTCGGGAGTGGCCAATGCGTCGGAGAAAACGCCCAGCATCTTGATACTGAGCCGCTTCAGCGCCATATCGAGCCGCTGGATGGGAGTTTTGTGGCACAGGATGAAATTGAACGTCGAGGAGAGTTTCTTGCCGAACGAGCCGACGGGGTTCTTCACCTCCTGGCTGTCGTCGACCATGTAGTTCTGCGGGATACGCTCCATGATGGTCTCGTCGTCGGGCGCCTGCACGTTGCGCATGCGGTCGAACAGCGCATCGACATCGCGCTGGCTGACCCCCGTTTCGGGATCGAAGACATAGACATGGTCCGTATGGCGCGCGCACCGCACGAAATCGCCCGAAATGCCGGCGTAAGCCTCCGTGATGCGGATGCCCAGTTGGGCTTCGACCTCCGAGACGGCTTCCCGGATGGCCCGGCTCACCAGCTCGATGTTGTCGATCCGCCCGGCGTTGACCCCCTCCACGGGCTTCGAGACCACGGCCGCGACGTGCATCCGGCCGTCGTCGCGCGTCTCCCCGACGGCGACCACGACGGACGACGAACCTAAATCGACCGCAACGGTATAGTTTTTTGTTTCCACGGCTGAATCTTTTATTTCCTGCAAACCACCTGCTCGTTATATCTGATGTCTATGGTCCGGTAGCGGTCCCATCCGATGCGCGAAAGGCCCCCTTCGTAGAAGCGCATCAGCTTGCCGAACTTGCGGTCGGCCTGCTCCAGACGCCCGAAACGGACGACATGGCGGCCGCTGCGCGGCACCAGATCGACCTCCAAGGCTCCGCCGGGGGTCGTGCGGGCAATTATCTGCACGATTTCCGACCTCCAGAACGCATCGCTGCGGACACTTTCCACAAAGGTAAGGAGTTTCGCGAAATCTTCGTAGTTTTCGACCATTTTTTTTTGCCGTTCGCGCTCCTCCTCCTGCCGGCGGCCCAGCCGGTCGATGCGTTCCTGCACCTGGGCGGCTTCGTAGCGGAACTTGCGGCGCAGGACGGTCTTCTCCTCCCTGAGTTCGGCGACCCGGCGCTCGAAGTCGGTCGCCCGCTCGAAAAAGCCCTGCCGGATTCGGCGGCGGCGCACCTCCTTCATGCGGCGTTCGATTTCGATTTCCTGCCGGAAAAAGGGGTATTTTTCTTTTTCGAGGGCGGCAATCCGCGCTTCCGACTTGGCCAGTTCGGCCTGCATGTAGGCGTGCACGCTGCCCACATAGTCCTTGGGGAACGGCAGGCGGTAGTCGCCCGTGACAACCGGAACATAGAGCGACGAGGCCTTGGGCGCCGCGAACACGTAGCCGTCGGCCGTCACATAGCTGTTCGTCCCGTCGGTCAGCAGCCGCAGCAGCGGTTCGCGCTGGCTGATCGAAACACGCAGCGTGCCCGAATAGTCCACCGATGCAATCGCTTCCTTCACAAAACCGTTGCGGGCTATCAACCGTTCGATGCCCCGCAGGTCCACCGCATCAACTGCCGTGCCGATCGTGGGAATTCCGCTGCGGCCTATCCATTCGCGCGCGCGCATCGTCGAGACCAGGCAGCCCCGCGAGGTGCTGTCGACCACTTCGATTTCGACCCGCGAGACCGTCCGTTTCGCACGGCCGCGCACGGCCACAGCCCCCGCAAAGCACAGGTAGCCCGCCACCGCGCTCCACAGCAGCGCCAGCAAAACGTATCGCAGCGAACGGTTCATAGGCATTCGGTATCAGCTTTTCGGACGGAGTTTTTCGGCGATGGCTTCGCAGCAGGCGTCGATGTTGCCTGCGCCGAAGCTCACCACAACGTCGGTATCCATGGCGGCCACTTCGTCGGCCAGTTGTTCGCGCCCGACGATGCGGCAGGGAACGGTCACCCGCTCGGCGATGATTTCGGAGGTCACGCCCGGAATCGGTTCCTCGCGGGCCGGGTAAATCGGCAGCACCACCGCCTCGTCGGCATGCGAAAGCGCTTCGGCGAATCCGGCGTAGAAGTCCCGCGTGCGGGTGTAGAGGTGGGGTTGGAACAGCGCCGTGATGCGCCGCCCCGGAAACATCTTGCGCACCGAAGTGAGCGTCGCGGCCAGTTCGCGCGGATGGTGGGCATAGTCGTCCATGTAGACTTGCCGGGGCGTGTTCACGTAGAACTCGAAACGCCGCTTGACGCCCGAGAACGACGCCAGCGCCGCCCGGAGCCGCTCAGCATCGAACGCCGCTCCCTCGGCCTGCGCGGCGCACCATACGGCCGCCACGGCCGCCACGGCATTCTCGATGTTGACCCACCCGGGAATCCCCAGCGTGCAGTCTTCGACCGCCCCGCCCGGCGTCACAAGGTCGAACAGATAGTGCCCGCCCTCCTGTAGCCGCACGTTGCGGGCATAGAAGTCGCACGGCATATCGTAGGCATAGCGGTAGACCCGGATTGCCGGATTGTCAAGCACGATGTCGACTCCCTGCTTGATAACGAGGAAGCCGCCCGGGCGGATTTGCCGCACGAACTGCGAAAAAGCCTCCTTCACCGCTTCGTGCGTACCGTAGATGTCCAGATGGTCGGCATCGGCCGAGGTGACCACCGCCACATCGGGGAAAAGCCGCAGGAACGAACGGTCGAACTCGTCGGCTTCGACCGCCAGCCGGGGTCCGTCGCCCAGCACCAGGTTGCCGCCGAAGTTCTTCGATATGCCGCCCAAGAAAGCCGAACCGCCGCCCGTCAGCGCCCGGTTGAGCCACGCCACGAGCGTCGACGTGGTCGTCTTGCCGTGCGTGCCCGCCACGGCCATCACGTACTTGCCCTCGGCCAGATGACCCAGCATCTGCGAGCGCTTCTCGACCGTGAACCCGTTTTCGCAGAAATAGCGGTACTCGCCGTGGTCCTGCGGCACAGCAGGCGTATAGACCACCATCGTGTCGCGCGGGTCGAGGAATGCCGCCGGAATGGCCTGCACATCGTCGTCGTAATGCACTTCGGCCCCTTCGGCCTCCAGCTCCGCGGTCAGCCGCGACGGCGTGCGGTCGTAGCCCGCCACCCGCTTGCCCTCGTGGAGGAAGTAGCGCGCCAGGGCGCTCATGCCGATGCCCCCGATTCCCAGGAAATAGACTTTCGAGAACTCCATACTATGCCAGCAATTGAATGATTTCGTCCACGATTTCTTCGGCGGCCCGCGGTCGGGCCAGCTTTTCGAGGTTTTCGCTCATGCGGCGCAGCGCCTGCCCGTCGGCAAGCAGTTCCAGCGCCCGCGGCATCGCCTCGGTGCGGCATGCGGCATCGGTCACGATAGCCGCCGCCCCGTGCTGTTCCAGCGCCCGGGCGTTCTTGGTCTGGTGGTCCTCCGCCACGTTGGGCGAGGGTACGAACAGCACAGGCTTGGCCACCAGGCACAGCTCCGACACCGTCCCCGCGCCGCTGCGCGACACCACCAGGTCGGCCGCCGCATAGGCGCGGTCCATCCGTTCGATGAACGCCCCCTGCCAGATGCCCGGCGTCGGATGGGCCGCCAGGAATTCGCGCATTTCGCGTTCGTAATATTTGCCCGTCTGCCAGATGACCTGCACGGGAGCTTCAGCTCCACCGAGCGAGCAAATCCAGTGTTTCATCATTTCGTTGAGCGACCGGGTGCCGAGCGACCCCCCGACCACCAGCACCACTTGCTTGTCGGGCGTGAAGCCGTAGTGCCGCAGCGCTTCGGCCCGGTCGGCCCCCTCCTTGGAGAAGCGCCCCCGCAGCGGGTTGCCCGTGAGCCGGATTTTGCCGGCCGGGAAAAACCGTTCCATCCCCTCGTAGGCCGTGCAGATGCGCCGGGCGCCATTCGCAAGAATCTTGTTGGTCACCCCGGCATAGGAATTCTGCTCTTGAATCAGGGTCGGCACTCCCATGCGCTGGGCCGCCCACAGCACCGGAGCGCTGGCATAGCCCCCGAAGCCCACAACGGCATCGGCGCCGAATTCACGAATGGTCTTGCGGGCCAGCCGGATGCTGCGCCACACCTTCAGCGGCACCAGCAGGTTGCGCCATTCCAGACGCCGCTGCAATCCGGCGATGGGCAGTCCCACGATGCGATAGCCCAGGGCAGGGACCTTTTCCATCTCCATCTTGCCTTCAGCGCCCACGAACAGCAGTTCCACACCGTCGCCCAAACGGCGCTGCAAGGCTTCGGCAACCGCCACGGCCGGATAGATATGGCCGCCCGTGCCGCCGCCCGAAAGAATGATATGTTTCTTCGTCTTCATCGTATCGGTCAATTTCGATCCGTCTGTTCTGTCGTTCCGAGCGAAGCGAGGAATCTTCCGCCCGCTTCGTCGCCGCCCCGAACGGCGAACCGGATAATTTTCAAGTCTTAATTTTCATCGTCCCCAGCTCTCGCGGTCGAGCGAACGGTAGTTGATCGCTTCGGCCACGTCGGCCGCTTCGATCCGTTCGCGTCCCGCCAGGTCGGCAATCGTGCGCGCCACTTTCAGAATCCGGTCGTAGGCCCGGGCCGAGAGCGACAGCCGCTGCATGGCCTGTTCCAGCAGCGCCGACGATGCGGTGTCCAGCCGGCAGTATTCGCGCAGCATCGCCGCGTTCATCATGGCGTTGGTATGCACCCCCGCACAATCGCGGAAGCGTTCGCGCTGCACCTCCCGCGCCCGGCACACCCGTTCGCGAATAGCGCTGCTCGGTTCGCCCGGCGCGGCGTCGGCCAGTTCGGACGCTTCAACGGGCGTCACCTCGACGTGCATGTCGATGCGGTCCATCAGCGGGCCCGACACCCGCCCCATGTATCGCTGCACCGCGCCCGAAGAGCAGCTGCACTCTTTCGAGGGGTGGTTGTAGTAGCCGCACGGACACGGGTTCATGGCAGCGACCAGCGTGAAGTTGGCCGGGTAGAGCACCCGGTAGCGCGCCCGGGCCACCGTAATCCGTTTCTCCTCCAGCGGTTGGCGCAGCACTTCCAGCGCACTGCGGCCGAACTCGGGCAGTTCGTCCAAAAACAGCACCCCGTTGTGGGCCAGCGACACCTCGCCCGGGTGGGGCGACTGCCCGCCGCCGATAAGCGCCACCTGCGACACGGTGTGGTGCGGCGAGCGGAACGGACGCCGCGACAGCAACCCCTCGCTGCCGGCCAGTCCGGCCACGGAGTGGATTTTGGTCGTCTCCAGCGCCTCCTCCGACGAAAGCGGCGGCAGAATCGTAGGCATCCGGCGCGCCAGCATCGTCTTGCCCGAACCCGGCGAACCGATCATCAGTACGTTGTGGCCCCCGGCGGCGGCGATTTCCAACGCGCGCTTGACATGGGCCTGCCCCTTGACGTCGGCGAAATCCTCGTCGTAGCGGCCCGCTTCCGCAACCGCTGTTTTGTCCGCAGCCGCCACAGCCGGAGCAATCTCCGCTTCGCCATTGAGAAAGGCGGCCACCTCTTTCAGGCTGCCCGCCCCGAACACCTCGACGCCCTCGACAACCGCCGCTTCGGCCGCATTGGCCGCAGGTACTACCAGTCGTTTCACGCCGTCGCGCCGAGCCTGGATGGCTACGGGCAGGATGCCCCGCACGGGTTTGACCGAGCCGTCGAGCGATAGTTCGCCCGCAAACAGCGTATCGGCCAGCGCCCCGGTCTCTATCCGCCCCATGGCCGCCAGAATCCCCACGGCAATCGGCAGGTCGAACGCGGCGCCCTCCTTGCGCAGGTCGGCCGGGGCCAGGTTGACCACCACTTTCTTGCCCGACATGTGTTCGCCGGAGTTCTCGAACGCCGCACGGATGCGCTGCTCGCTCTCCTTCACGGCGTTGTCGGGAAGCCCCACCAAGTAGAGCCCCAGCCCGCCGCCCGCGATGTTGACCTCGACGGTCACCGTCACGGCGTCGATACCGACGACTGCCCCTGCGAATGTCTTGACGAACACGGTGCGTAGTGCGGATTAAAACGGCGCCTCATCGCCCAGCGACGGAGGCGTTATGTCGAATTCGCCGCCGCCCGCAGCGGCTCCCAGACCGCCCATGCCGCCCGGTGCCGGACCGCCGTTCGAGCCGCTGGCATAGTCGTCGTAGGCCTGCTGGCTTTCGTAGGCCTGCGAGGGGGGCAACATCGAATCGTCCAGGTCGGCGAACCGCGCCTGCTCCTTGAGGAAGCGCAGATTGACATCGCACACGGCGCCGTTACGGTGCTTGGCGATGATGATTTCCGCCATTCCGGCCGTCGGCATGCCGTTCTCGTCCTGGTTGATGCCGTAGTACTCCGGGCGGTGGATGAACGCCACGATGTCGGCGTCCTGCTCGATGGCGCCCGATTCGCGCAGGTCCGAGAGTTGCGGACGCTTCGAGCCGCCGCGCATCTCGGTGGCGCGGCTCAACTGCGACAGGGCGATAATCGGCACGTTCAGTTCCTTGGCGATGGCTTTGAGCGTGCGCGAAATGAACGCCACCTCCTGCTCGCGGTTGCCCTTGGAGTCCTGGTTGCCCGTCATGAGCTGGAGGTAGTCGATGATGATGATTTTGATGTCGTTGTGAATCTTGAGCCGCCGGGCCTTGGAGCGGAACTCGAAGACCGAAAGGGCCGGGGTGTCGTCGATGAACAAAGGCGCGGCGCCCAGCGGCTTGGTGGCCGATTCGAGGTGGCGCCACTGCTCGGGCGACAGGCGGCCCGACTTGACGTCGTTGCCGCTCAGCCCCGTCTCGGCGATGATAAGACGCATCATCAGCTGCACCGACGACATTTCGAGCGAGAAGAACGCCACGCCCGCTTCGTGATCGACGGCCATGTTGCGGGCCATCGAAAGCACGAACGCCGTCTTACCCATCGACGGACGGGCCGCGATGATAATCAGGTCCGAGAGCTGCCAGCCCAGCGTCACCCGGTCGATGGCCATGAAACCCGACGGCACGCCGTTGAAAGCGCTGGTGTTCTTCGAGGCCTCTTCGATCTGCATCAGCGCCCGGGCCAGAATGTCCTTGGACGACTGCACCGAACGCTTGACATGCCCCTCCGAAACCTTGAAGATTTCGCCCTCGGCAAACCCGATCAGCTCCGTCACGTCGGTCGATTCGTCGTAGGAGCGTTTCTGGATTTCGGTCGCCGAGCGTATCAGCTCGCGCTGCACGTACTTCTGGGCAATGATTTTGGCGTGGAACTCCACGTTGGCCGCCGACCCGACTTTCTGCGTCAGTTGGGCCAGATACGAAGCCCCGCCGACTTTCTTCAGCTCTTTCTTCACCTTGAGCCGTTCGGTCACGGTGTAGAGGTCGATGGGCTTCAGCTCCATCGACAGTTCTTCGATCGCCTTGTATATGAGCCGGTGTTCCTCGGTGTAGAACGATTCGGGGGTCACGAATTCCTGCACCGCAATGATGCTGTCCTTTTCGAGCATCAGCGCGCCCAGTACCGCTTCCTCCAGTTCGACCGCCTGCGGGGGTACGCTGCCGAGCGTGTCGGTCAGCGCTTCGTAGGCTTCGCCGTTGCGCCGGGAAGGGATAAAATCCTTAGCCATTTCGTAGGGTTTCTTTCAGCCTTCAAAAGTAGCGATTCGGGCGGACATATCAAAAAACAGCGCAAAAAAAAATGGAACGATGCGGCCGTGTCGCTGTTTTTTTGTATCTTGACAGCAAACCTCACCGCTATGAAGAAATCCATCCGAACCCTGCTTGCCGCAATGACGGCCGCTGCGCTGCTTACGGGCTGCGCGGCGCAAACGAAGACGCAAATGCAACAGCAAGACGCGGCATTGCACCTGGCCGCTATGCAGGCCCTCGAAGCCGGACGCTACGTGGTCGACATCGACGACATCTACGGTCCCAAGGGGCAGCATCTGAACGTTTCGCACAGCTATTTCCGCATCACCGAAGAGGGCGCCCTGCTCAACTTGTCGCCCAAAGTCTACCAGGAGAGCCCGTTCCGGCGGCTGAGCAGCCTGCGGACCGACTACAAACATGTCCGGACCGTCGGCCGGACGCTCAAGAAGAACGGCGACTTGGAACTTGCCCTGCAAATAACCGCTGATCCCCATTGGATGCGGGCCTACTACCTCATTGTCACGTTGTACGCCGACAGCGACCAATGCGCCGTCCGGATGGGACACGCCCGGGGGCAGAACCACCTCTGCACTTTCCGCGGGCGTCTCCGCCCGGCTTAGCGCCCCGCTCGACACAACAAAAAACCGGCCCTTTGCAAGGCCGGTTTTTCATTTTGCGGGAGGAGAGGTCACTCTTTCAGCCCCAACTCGCGGCGGGAGACGGCGAGAACGGCGATACTGATGCGGCAGTCGGGCACCGCCTGCACGATAGCTTGGGCACAGGAGGCCAAGGTGCTGCCCGTTGTCATCACGTCGTCGACCAGCAGGATATGCCTGCCCGCCAGCCGTTCGGGATGCCGCACCGCAAAGGCCCCCTCCACGTTTCCGGCCCGTTCGCGGTGGGGTTTGAGCGCCTGCGATGCCGTATAGCGGCTGCGGCGCACGCTGCGGCGGTCGACCGCCACCCCCAACGCCGCGGCGATTCCCTCGGCAAGGTATTCCGACTGGTTGTATCCGCGCCAAATCCGCTTGACGGGATGAAGCGGCAGCGGAACCACCGCATCCACACCGCCGTACAGCCCGCTTTCGGCCAAGCATTCGCCGTACCACTCGCCCATGGTCCGGGCCACGAGCCACGCTCCGCGGTATTTGAATCCGTGAATCATCCGCCGCCACCCGCTGTCCCGGACGTAATACAGAAAAGCCGACGCCCGCACGACGGGCACCAGCCCCCAGAATTTGCGCAGCACCGGGTTGTCGGCTTCGCCGCAGTAGCCCGTCAGCGGCGCCGTCAGGCGGCACAGCGTGCAGAGCCCCCGTTCGCCCGGCATCAGCCGCGTGCCGCAGACCGGGCAGACCGGAGGAAGCACAAGCGCGGCCGCATCGCGCAGCAGCTCACTGAGGGTCGACATTGGGGATGACGGCAATATGGCGGAATTCGGGGTGTTGCGCGAAAGCCTGCAATTCGGCGCCCAGCAGTTCTCGGGCGCGGGCCGACGATGCGCCGCTCTCGATTTTGAGCAGCAGCCCCAGCAGGTATTCGCCGCGGATGCGGTCGACAGGCGGGGCCATCGGACCCAGCAGCCGGCGGCCGAAGCGTCGGCGCAGCCCGGCAGCCAGATGGGCGGCTCCGCGCCGCAGCAGCTGCAAATCGCGGTGACGCAGCGTGAGGGTCGTCAGCCGGGCGTAGGGCGGATAGAAAAAGGCTTCGCGGTCGGCCAGCTGCATCCGGGCCATCGCCCCGAAATCGCCCTCGACCACCTGCCGGACGACCGGATGGCCCGGTTCGGCGGTCTGGATGACCACCTCGCCCCCCTGCGCCCGGCGGCCTGCCCGGCCCGCCACCTGCATCATCAGTTGGAAGGCCCGTTCCCCGGCCCGGAAATCGGGGTTGTTGAGCATGTTGTCGGCGTTGAGAATCCCCACCAGCGCGACCCCCTCGAAGTCGAACCCCTTGGTTATCATCTGCGTGCCTACCAGGATGTCGGTTTCGCGGCGCGCGAACGCCGCCACAATGGCGCTGAACGCCCTTTCGGAAGTCACCGTATCGCGGTCGAGCCGCGCCACCCGCGCCTCGGGGAAGATGCGGGCTATCTCCTCTTCGATTTTCTCGGTGCCGAATCCCATCGGCACCACATCGGTGACCTTGCACGACGGGCATTTGGCAGGTACGGGTTCGCTGTGGCCGCAGTAGTGGCAGACCAGCCTGCCGCCTGCCTTGTGGTAGGTCAGTGTCACGTTGCAGTCGGGACAGCGGGCCGTCCAGCCGCACTCCGTGCATTCCACATAGGGTGAAAACCCGCGGCGGTTCTGAAACAGCATGACCTGTTCGCCACGGCCGAGCGTCTCGCCGATTTTGTCCAGCAGCAGTTTGTTGAAATGGGCGTGCCGTTCGCCGCGCCGCGCCGCCCGCAGCGTGTCCGACACGATGATTTCGGGCATCCGGGCATCGCCGTAGCGTTCGCTCAGCGTCGCCCGGCCGTACTTCCCGCCCGAGGCGTGGAGCCACGTTTCGAGCGAGGGGGTGGCGCTCCCCAGCAGGGTCCGGCCCCCGAAAATCCGCGCCATCATCACAGCGCAGTCGCGCGCATGGTAGCGGGGCGCAGGTTCGGCCTGCTTGTAGCTGGCGTCGTGTTCCTCGTCGACAATAATGAGTTGCAGGCGCGCCAGCGGCAGGAATATCGACGACCGCACCCCCACCACGAATTCGCCCCCCTCGGAGCGGTTGAGCCGCAGGTAGGTTTCCGAGCGTTGGCGGTCCGTCAGCCGCGAATGGTAGGGGGTCACCCGGCTGCCGAAGATGCGTTCCATGCGTTCGATCAGCTGGGCCGTCAGCGCAATTTCGGGCACCAGCAGCAGCACGTCGCCGCCCCGCGCCAGCACTTCGGCAATCAGATGGATGTAGATTTCGGTCTTGCCCGACGAAGTGACCCCATGCAGCAGGGCCGTCGCCTTGCCGTCGGCAAACTGGCGCCGCAGTTCGTCGAGCGCCGCCTGCTGGTGGGGCGTCAGCTGCGGCAGCCGGAAAACGGCTTCGCCGCGCTCGGCGGTGCGTTCGTGTTCGGCAGCCCGGACAAAGCCCTTGCGCTCCAGCGCATGCAGCACAGCCCGGTCGGCCTGCAACAGCCGCCGCGGCACCTCGCCCTCGGGCAGTCCGCCGCCGTCGCCGGCCGAGACCAGTTCAAGCAGCGCTTCATACTGCTTCGGCGCCCGGCGCTCCAGCTTCTCGAACACCTCGTGGAGCCGTTCTTCGTCCCGAAGTTCCGGCGCCAGCGACAGATAGCACTCCGTGCGGGGGCGGAATTCCTCGTCGGCGAAACGCTCGCGGCTGTCGGCCGAGGGCTTCATCAGCGACGGCAGCGCCGCGCGCATCACCTCGCCCAGCGAACACATGTAATAGGAAGCGACCCACTCCCACAGCTTCATCTGCGCCGCGGTGAGCAGGGGCCGGTCGTACAGCGGACGCTGCACGGGTTTGATACGTTTGAAATCGGGCCTGCGCTCATGCACGCGCCACACGATGCCCGTATAGAATTTGCGGGGGCCGAACTGCACCTCCACGGCGCAGCCCGCCGCGAGCTCCATCCCCTCCGGGACGGCAAAGGTATAGGCCGGCTGCGCCAGCGGCAGCACGACATCGGCGAAGCGCTCCATCTACATCTTGGGCAGGGACTGGAAACCCTGGCCGTAGACGCCCGCCACGGAACCTATCGACATGAAAGCCGTCGGGTCGACCGACTTGACGACCTTCAGCACATCGGACGTCTCGCGCTTGCGGCACACGACGACCACAACCTTCATCTCCTCGCGCGTATAGCCGCCCATGCCGTCGAGCAGCGTCACACCGCGGTGGGCGACTTCCAGAATGGCCTTGGTGATTTCGTCGTACTTGCGGCTCATGATGAAAATCTGGTTCGACTGCTGGTTCCCCGACATGATCATGTCGACCGTATAGCCGAAGACCGCCGTGAGGATATAGCCGTAGACCACCGTCGTGAGGGTCTTGCCGACCAGCAGCGACGAGCCGATGATGATGAAGTCCGAGCACATGACGATGTTGCCGTAGCGCACCGTGCGGTATTTGTTGATAATCATCGCCACGATGTCCACGCCGCCCGTCGAACCGCCCTGCATGAAGCAGATGGCCACGCCCGAACCGGCCAGAATACCGCCCAGGATAACCTGGAGGATGTTCTCCAGGCCCGAGAAGAGGCCTTCGGGCGGCAGTACGCTCTCCCAGAAGTTCATCGCCACGGAAATCATGATGATCGAGAAGACGGTCTTGACGCCGAACTTCCACCCCACGATGAATCCCGCCACAAGCAGCAGCAGCGCATTGATCATGAAAACCATCGTGCCGATGCTCACCTGCCACCCGAAAAGGTGTTCGACGAACATGCACAGCACCAGCGACAAACCCGCCGCGCCGCCGCCCATGCCGTCGGCAGGCAGGATGCAGCCTATCCAGCCGAACGCGTAGAGGAACATGCCCACGGTCATCAGGAAATACTCCTTGATGCCTGCGAAGAACCGATTGGTCGAGAAACCGTCCATAATGGCGAAATATTAGCTTGTTGCAAAGATAATAAAAAATCGCTACGGTAGATTCTTTTCTTTCCCGGCCAATATCCGGCCCTCGGCAGCATATGGCAGCACTCGCCGCTAAAACGTTTTAGCAGCAAAAAGTTCCCCTTGCCAGGCGTCTGTCTCTTCCAGCCGTCTTTCGAGCATCGCCCACAATTGTTCGTTGCGCATCAAGCCCCAATTCGGCCCGTAATGGTAACGCGGCGGCGCTTCGGAGGCGAAACGCTCGACCACCAGCGAGGGGCGCAGGCGGCGCAGGATTTCGGTGAAAAGAGCGATGTATTCGTCGAGCGTCCAGAAGCGGAACCGCCCGGGGTCGGCGTTGTACTGCGCCGCCATCGGCGTGTCGCGGAAAATCTGCAGCTGGTGGAATTTGACCGTCGTCAGCGGCAGGGCGTTGATAAGGGAAGTCTGCGCAACGAGCATTTCGTCGCTCTCGCCCGGCAGGCCCAAAATGAAATGGGCCCCGACATGCAGCCCCCGTTCGGCAGTCATCCGCACGGCACGGCAGGCCGTAGCGAAGTCGTGGCCGCGGTTCACGGCGCGCAGCGTCTCGTCGCAGGTCGATTCGATGCCGTATTCGATGGCTACGTAGTGCGTCCGGGCCAGCCCGGCGAAGTAATCGAGCTTCTCCTCGTCGATGCAGTCGGGACGCGTCCCCACGACGATGCCCGCCACCTCCGGATGCGCCAGCGCTTCGGCGTAGAGCGTCCGCAGCCGTTCGAGCGGCGCATAGGTGTTGGAAAACGACTGGAAATAAACCAAGTAGCGCGACGCACCGCGATAACGCCGCCTATGGAATTCGATGCCCTCCTCGATTTGCTGGCGGATGCCTTTCGAGGGGATGCAATAAGAGGGGGTGAACGCTCCGTTGTTGCAGAACGTACACCCTCCCTCGGCTATCGTGCCGTCACGGTTGGGGCAGGTGAATCCGGCGTCTGCCGAGAGCTTCTGCACCCGGCCGCCGAATACCCGGCGGAAATACCCGGCATAGGAGTTATACCGCCGCGAATCGCCCCAAGGATACATTGTCAGAACTTCCAATTGCCCGCGTCGGACCCTTTCGGGGCGTTGGGCACATTGGGGAAGAAAGTCATGCCGGTTTTCTGTTCGACGTCGGCCACCGTGGTTCTGAAATCCGACGGTGTGGTTCCCTTATACTCTTTGTTACCGAACCAGAAAGCGATGCACTGCAATTCGTCGGCCTTGAGCTCGTAGAGCGGCTTGCCCGTATTGCCCGCCTTGGAACGAATCATCACCTTGTAGAAGTTCGTCGGCACGACGACCGTATTAGGCGTCGGCTTGGCATTGTCCACCACAGTCGTATTGTTATCGGCAAAATGGACGCCCGTCACAACAAAAAGCGTGTCGGCGCAGATGTTGTTCCAGCAGGCGCCTTCGAGCGTTCCCCACACGCCGCCATTGAAACTGTTCTGCCACTGGGGCGCCACATTGGTGACATAGAAAGTCTGCCTGTTCATCGCTTCGGTGGCCGTACGGTCGTTGGAAGCGATAAAATGGCCGCGCGAATAGGAGATGGGAGGCGTCACTCCAGGTATCTTATAGTTGGCGCCCGTAATTACCGGCTGCACCGCCTGCGAAATCTCGGGGTCGTAAGACCATGCGTTGGAACGCGACTCATCGCCCTTATAGCACTCGTGGAGCGGGTAGGCCGACCACATGGCCGTGCGCGTATCGGAGCTGTAACATACGGTGTAGCTGCGCAGCCCGGTCACGGGCGTGCCGTTGAACGTATAGTCGGGGCAAATGTGGGTCGCATAATGAAGATCGGCACCGGAAGCCTTGACGGGCAGCTCGGGCCACCCGGGATAGCTGCCCGGCTGGGGGGGGGTAGGCTGGTCCGGATCGGGATTATCCGGGTCGGGGTCCGGATCGGGATCTGGCTTAGGCTCGTCCGGGCCCGGGTTGTCCGGGTCGGGCTCTTCGGGAGCCTCCCAGGTCTGGAACACGGCGGGCTTTCCGGCCATGCGCTCGCCGTTCATATCGACGAACGGATAAACCATGTAGACCGTCTCGGGGGCCAGCGAAGTCAGCGTACATTTGAGCATGCTGTCCTCGATACGGGGGTCGGTGACCGTAATCGCCGGAGCCGTCGAAGCGCTCGAAACGGGCTGGCAGACAAATCCGCAGGGGTTCGACGCAAGCACGCCCTTGCCGAAAAGCGTCAGGCAGGTCACCTCGGCGGTCAGTCCGTCGACCGTCACTTCGGGCTGGCGGAACCACTGCTCGGGCGAATCGCCCTTGTTGTCGTCGCAGGCTGCGAACGCCAGCGCAGAAAAACAATAAACAAACGCGAAAAATCTTCTCATGGGGAGGAAACGTTAGTCCGGTTATTTTATTTTGTCGGCCGCGGCGGAATCCGGTTCCGGGCCGGAGTTTTCAATCCTTGTTCTTCGAGTCCATCCATATCGTCACCGGGCCGTCGTTCACGAGCGACACCTGCATGTCGGCCCCGAAACGCCCCGTAGGCACCGCCTGCCCGAGCAGTTCTTCCACCCGCCGCACGAACGCTTCGTAAAGCGGCCGGGAGACCGCTTCGGGCGCCGCCTTGATGTAGGAGGGTCGGTTGCCCTTGCGCGTCGAGGCCATCAGCGTGAACTGGCTCACGGCCAGCACTCCGCCCCCTGCCTGCTTCACGTCGAGGTTCATGATGCCCGCTTCGTCGTCGAAAATCCGCAGCCGCACGAGTTTTCCGGCCAGATATTCGATGTCCTCCTGCGTGTCGTCCCCGCCCACGCCGACCAGCACCAGCAGCCCCGCCCCGATTTCGGAGCAGCGCTCGCCGCCGATGTCGACCGCGGCGCTCCGCACACGTTGAACAAGCAGACGCATCGGCTACGAATTCTCGAAACAAGCCCACAAATTATCGCCCGCCGGCACAGGAGCCGTCACCTCCACCTGCTCGTGCCGCACCGGGTGGTCGAACGCCACCTGCCGCGAATGGAGCGAAATCCCCCCGCCGGGCAGCGAACGCTTGGCGCCGTATTTCAGGTCGCCGCGAATCGGGCAGCCGATTTTCGAGAGCTGGGCGCGTATCTGATGATGCCGCCCGGTCAGCAGCTCCACCTCCAAAAGCGTGTAGCGGGTCCCGGCGCCGGCCATCCGGTATTTCAGCCGCGCCTCCTTGGCTTCGGGCCTCGGGGCGTCGAACGCCTTGGAGCGGTTGGTCCTGCCGTCGCGGAGGATATAGTGGCGCAGTTCGCCGCTCTCGGCTTCGGGCCGGTTCTCGGTCAGCGCCCAGTAGACCTTGCGGATGCGCCCCTCGCGAATCATTTCGTTGAGCCGCACCAGCGCCTTGGAGGTCTTGGCGAAAAGCACCGCGCCGCTCACCGGGCGGTCGATGCGGTGCACCACGCCGAGAAACACCTCGCCGGGCTTGCCGTCGCGCTCCTTGATGAAGCGCTTTATCCGGTCCTCCAGCGCACTCTCGCCCGAGGGGTCGGGCTGCACCAAATCGCCGCAGTGCTTGTTGACTATCAGCAGGTGGTTGTCTTCATAAAGAATATCGTCGGGCGAGAACATGGGGCTACAAGATAAAGGTGAAAGGCAGCAGCTGAGCCGCCGTTTCGACTGCGCTGGCCGTGCCGCTGCCGCTCATGATGACCCGCATGGGACAGCCTTGGCGGCGTTCGACGTCGACCATCACCTGGCGACACTGCCCGCAGGGGTAGCACTCGCGGTCGGAGGGGTCCGAAGCGATGGCCAGCGTCTCGATGGGGTCGTCGGCAAAGTTGGCCTGCGCATAGAACAGCAGCGAGCGCTCGGCGCACAGCCCCGCGGGGAAAACCTCGCTCTCGATGTTGCTGCCGCTCAGAATCCGGCCGCTGCGCAGCCGGGCCGCGGCTCCGACGCGGAATTTCGAGTAGGGAGCATAGGCCCTCGCCGTGGCGCGTTCGGCTTCGGCCACCAACGCCCGGTCGGACTCCGGAAGCGCCGCGGGCGAATCGTAATGCTCGTAACTGAAACGATGTTCCTTTTTCATAATCGAAACGTAAGAAAACAAAATTAGGTTAAATTTCGGAAAAACGCAAACCGCGCGGCGAATTCCACCGCCGCAGACAACAAAGAGGACGGCAGGGCCATCCTCTTCGGTTGTCGGAAACACATGCCGCGCGCTATTCCAGCACAAACTTGGTCTGCACGCTGTACTGGAGCTTGATGGTCTTGAAGTCGAGCGGCTCTTCGTCGGCAGCCCCCTCGGCCCCGGCGGCATCCATCGCCTTCATGCTGCGCATGGTCAGCGCATTGTTGTAGTACGAGGGCATGATGTCGTTGTTCGAGTCCCAGATGTAGAAGCACTTGCCCACCTTCTGACCGATGGCTTCGGCCAGCGTGCGGGCGCTCTGCTGTGCGTTGCGGATAGCTTCGACGCGCACCGCTTCCTTGAGCGAGTCGATCTGAGAGTGCGACACCTTCAGTATCGAAACGTTGGAAATGCCCAGCTTGTCGAGCGCCTGCCATACCTTGGCCACCTCGGCCGCCGAACCCAGCTGCAGCTGATACTTGGCCGTCGCCACCGAAGTGTTCTTCTTGAAGAATTCGCTCGACAGGTTGGCAACCTTGAGCTGCTTCTCGATGTTCACGCCCTGCTTTTTCAGCGCGGCAATCATGTCGCGCTGCTGGCTCTCGACCGAAATCTTGCCTTTGGAATCGCGTTCGTCGATGACCACCGAAAGGTAGAATTCGTCGGGCGCGATTTCCTTTTCGGCACGTCCGTTCACCTGGATATAGCTCGGGAAGGCTTCCTGCACCTGCGCAGAGACAGGCAGTGCGAATGCGGCCACGGCGGCCGCCAGTAAAACGATGCGTTTCATAATCTTCTGTTTTGTTGGACAAGCGTTCTGTTTGCAAATATAACGCCGGGGCGCTACTTTTTATTGCCTTTCAGTTTCTTCACCTCGCGTTTGGTCATTTCGCGCGTCAGCAGTTCGTCATTCATCACGGCCCTGTATTCGCCTTTGTCCGGAATGATTATGGCACCCTCGGTCGTGGCGAAGCGCGGAACGATGCTCTCACCGGCAACTTTCGGGAACCGTTCGATCGACGCATTTTCGTCGGTGAACATCCAACGATAGCACAAGAACTGAAGCACGTAGTAGCGGCCGTCGCTCTCCTCCGTCAATCCGCCGACCAGACCCAGCGGCTGACCCGGCAACACCTCGTCGCCCTCGCTGACGAACGGCTCCAGCCACTCGGCGAAACCGCTGTAACACACCATCGAACCGTCGGAATGCTCGACCGTCAGACGCGTGCGCTCGGAGGTCGATTTCAGCGTAGAGAGGTCGATGTCGCGTTCACGAGGTTTCGTGAGCCGGATGACTATGCCGCGACGGGCCGCATAGACCGTGTCGCCCGCTTCGCAACGGAACGCATAGCGCACATTTCCGGTCCGGGGCATCTTCTCGCTGCCGGTCAGGCGGCGGACCCTCACCGGGTGCATGGTCGTGCAGGGCATCCGGTAGACGAACGCCGTATCGACCTCGGAGGAGATGCACCCCTCGTAGACGGCGTAGACGCCCGCACCGTATCCAACCGGCTTCGATTTGTCGATGGGCCGGAGCGACAGAAAACGGGTCATGTTATTGGCCACCTCGAACCGATAGATATCGCCCGACTGCGTGGAAAGGTAGCGGTTTTCCGACGGGGCATACGTATTCCGCAGGTCGCGGAGCTTCACCAGCACAGTCACCATGCCCGGACGCGTTTTGTTCTCAAGCATGTACGACACACCAAGCGTCGGGCTGCGGTCAATGCGGACTTTGGGTTGCGCCGCCGCAAGAACCGGCAGCAGCGACAGTGCGAAAAAGACGATTCGCTTCATTTTCTATCGTCTCACGAGTTTCACCACGTTCTCGACGTGGTGCGTGTGGGGGAACATGTCGACGGGCTGCACGGCCACGACCCGGTAGTCGGCGTCCAGCAGAGCCAGGTCGCGGGCCTGCGTAGCGGGGTTGCAGCTCACGTAGACGATGCGTTCGGGCGCGGCCCGCAGAATGACGTCGACGACAGGCTCGTCGACCCCGGCGCGCGGCGGGTCGAGAATCACCACGTCGGGCCGACCGTTGGCTTCGACGAACGCATCGTCGAGCACCGCTTTCATGTCGCCCGCATAGAACGCCGTATTGCCGATGCCGTTGAGCTCGGAATTGAGCTTCGCATCCTCGATGGCTTCGGGCACATACTCGATGCCCACCACCCGGCGGCAATGGCGGGCGCAAAAGTTGGCGATGGTGCCCGTGCCCGTATAGAGGTCGTAAAGAACGTCGTCGGATTTCAAGTCGGCAAACTCCCGCGCCACCTTGTAAAGCTCGTAGGCCTGCGCCGAATTGGTCTGATAAAACGATTTAGCACCCACCTTGAACCGCAGCCCCTCCATCTCTTCGACGATATGGTCCTTGCCGCGGTAGCACACCGCGTCGAGATCGCCCGTCGAATCGTTGAATTTCGTATTGACGACATAGCACAGCGATGTGATTTGCGGGAACTTCGCCGCCAGGTGGTCCAGCAGCGCCTCGATTTTCGGCCGGTCGTCGGCCCCGAAGACCACGATGACCATCACCTCGCCCGTCGATGCGGTCCGCACCACCATGTTGCGCATCAGCCCCTCGTGCGTCCGCGCGTTGTGGAACGTGTAGCCGTGCTCGATGCTAAAACGTTTTACCTCGTCGCGCAGGGCGTTCGAGGGCTCGGGCTGAAGCCAGCACCTGCGAATGTCCAGCACCTTGTCGAACATGCCCGGGATATGGAACCCGGCGGCAGGCTCCGCGGCGATGTCGCCCCCGGCCGCCACCTCCTCGCGGGTGAGCCAACGGCGGTCGGCAAAGGTGAATTCCAGCTTGTTGCGGTAGAACTGCGTATGCTCCGAACCCAGGCAAGGCGCGATTTCGGGCAGTTCGACCTTGCCGATGCGTGTCAGCTGGTCGCGCACCTGCCCGCGCTTGAACCGCAGCTGCTCCTCGTAAGGCAGATTCTGCCACTTGCAGCCGCCGCAGGTACCGAAATGCTCGCAGAACGGCTCGGCCCGCAAGGGCGACTTCTTCACGTAACGGACCGCATAACCCTCCATGAAGCGGCGGCGCTTGACGCGAATCTGCACGTCGACCACATCGCCCGGCACGGTCATCGGAACGAAGACCACCTGCTCGTTCCAGCGGCCCATCGCCTTGCCTTCGGCCGCCAGGGTCGTTATCTCCAGCCCTTCGATCAAAGGGTAATTCGCTTTCTTTCTTGCCATAAGATTCGATTTGCCGACACAAAAATAGCAATAAAAGCCGAAAGTCGAAAAGTATTTCGAGGTTGCCGCCTGCGACGCGTCTTCGGCGCGCAGTCCGGCGGAACCGCAAAACAAAACCGCGTCAAACGATTGTTTGACGCGGTTTCCAGTGCCCAGGACAATATTTGAAAACGGCAATTTTAGGGGTATCTACAACTTGCTGAAAATTGACTGTTTTGGCCTATATTGCAAAGATAATCAATTATTTGTGAAAGTCGATAAAATTGCGTAATATTGCAAATAATTTTATTGTGTGGTGCAACGGTGGTGCAAATTTCCTAACTTGCACCACCAATCAACGGATTTTGCAAGATGGCATCGGTTACGGCTTTCATTCGGGTATCGAGAAAACGCATAGATCGGGCGAACGTTCGTTTTCGTCTGCGGGACGGTCGGAATATTCAGTTGTTCCACGCCTCCGAGTTGGAGATCAATCCCTCGGACTGGGATGCGACCCGGCAGGAGATCAAGGCAAAGGTGCTTTACGATGCGGAGAAGCGGGCTACTTTCAATAAGGCTGTGGCCGACCGCAAGAGCATGATGTTGGAGATATATAACGCTGCGGCGATCGAAGAGGATTTGACATCCGACTGGCTGGAGTTGGAAATCGACAAGCGCCTGCATCCCGAAAAGTACATCGTCGAAGAACATCGGCAAACATTATTCGAGGCCTACGAAGAATTCATCGAGAAGCGCAAGTTATCGGACTGGCGGGTACGGGCCATTCGGGTTGTGATTCGTGCGTTGAGGCGCTACGAACTCTATGCCCGCCGAACGGTGGATAGCCACTTTGTGCTCGACCTCGATACGGTAACGCCGCTCGTGCTGCGGGACATCGAGGAGTTTCTGCGCAACGAATATACCTTCTGCGAGCAGTACCCCGATATTTACAAGGCAGTGCCCGAAAGCCGGACACCTCAACCGAGAGGCCAGAATACGATTAACGGCATCCTTACTAAACTGCGCACGTTCTTCATTTGGGCGAACGATGTGGGTAAGACAACGAACAACCCTTTCCGGAACTATGCCGTTGAGGAGTGCATCTACGGAACGCCCTATTACATCTCAATTGACGAACGCAACAAAATCTATCGCACGAACCTCGCCCGGCATCCGCAACTGGCCACGCAGCGGGATATATTTGTCTTTCAGTGTCTGATTGGGTGCCGTGTGGGCGATCTCTACAAACTGACACGGGATAATCTTATAGGCGGTGCGGTCGAGTATATTCCTCGTAAGACGAAGGATGGCCACCCGGTAACGGTGCGGGTTCCCCTCAATACGATAGCCCGTGAGATACTGGCCCGCTATGCCGATTATACTGGGCCGGGGTTGTTCCCGTTGATTGCCGAACAGCAATACAATCGGGCGATCAAGCGGATATTTCTTGCTGCCGGATTGAAGCGCAAGGTTACAATCCTGAATCCGTTGACCCGAGAGCCGGAGCAGCGGCCGATATGGGAGGTGGCCTCGTCGCACTTGGCACGCCGGGCCTTTGTCGGGAACCTTTACAAGCAGGTCAAAGACCCTAACCTTGTCGGAGCGTTGAGCGGCCACAAGGAGGGTAGCCGAGCATTCGCCCGCTATCGGGACATTGACGACGAAATGAAGAACGAACTGGTTAAAATGCTGGAATAGATATGACACAAGAGATTAAAATTGATGATCTGTTCGCTCGGATCGATGATGAACTAATTATTTTATCGGAAGCCAAACAAAAAGGAGAATATAAATGGTTTGATTTTATAGCAGCTCTTCGATTGCTTAATGATAAACTTCAAAGTGAGGTGCATAATGAATATAGAAAACGTAAGGTAAGCAGGTTGGTTAATGTATTCAATGACCTTTTCCATACGGTAGTACAAACATGTTGTAAACGAATAATATCCTACGACAAAGAGCGTAAAATCTCTACGGAAGAATGGTATATATTTGGAGCAGAAAGTGGGGAGGGAACTATTGAAGAAAACGTTGCCCCTGTTTGGCAAGCACATTATGAAAGTCTTAAATTGCCAGAGGAGAATTTGTCAAAACAATGTGATGTTGTAAAAATCTCTTATCTATTAAGAGATTGCTTAGATAAGAATGATGTCCTATTTGAAGATAGGTGGTGGAATGATGTCCTGCGCAATGGACGACAGACGGATTTTCGCGATTTCTTTGATATGCAATTGGATTTAGATAAATATAAAACATCTTTTGAAGAATATATCATGCAATTAAAGGCAGAGCGGAATGTATCGGGTGGATTGATAAAAGCAGATCGTACCCCCATTTCAAAAGTTGCACATTTCTTTGTTAAGAAATCCTATGAAGAAATACAACGGATATTGATAGCCTTGCAGCAACAAGGGTTTGTTTCTGCTGATACAACTATAGACACGTTTTATTTTCGGATGACTGGGGAAGGTATGCCGATGAGGAATAAAATAGAATGGATAAAGAAAGGAAAGAAGCGAAAAAACGATATAAGCAAAAGCAGCCTTGTCTATTTTCTTAAAATATTTGCAAGTTATGATGTAGACCAAACTTCGGATTGCAGAAATAGGATTGAGGAAATATTTGGGATTTCATTATCAACTTCGACAATCACCCGATCCTCGAATTGCGAGTATAAAACGGAGATAGACAATATCGTCAATGCTTGATGGGTGTTTTAATGGGATTATTTGCAGTGTAAAAGTAGCAGTACATAGCCTTTGCAATGGGGTGAATGGGATTATACCATTCATCCCATATTGTTTTCGGGCCATTTCCTACCAACCTTTGCAATGCCGATAACGGAAGGACTTACGGCTTTCGTTGGTGCCGCCGAACAACCTGTATTCCGTAAGATGCAGCG
>ERZ778495.940-NODE-940-length-22899-cov-11.484591_pt1 | contig 22899 bp, 33 predicted proteins | sample MGYA00433100_ERZ778495 | MGnify/ENA primary metagenome ERZ778495 (study PRJEB29527, sample SAMN07138962) | mouse gut metagenome | material: feces | host: mouse | place: China:Nanjing | collected 2016-01-25 ...
GGGAAAAGGCTATTAGGTCGCGGTTGTCGTCGAAGTATGGGTAAAGTTTATCCCCAAAGGCCGGACTAAACAGGGCTACGCGAAACTTCGTTTTTGTCGGGAAGCCGTAGAGGTCGTGCGTTTCCTCGGTTTCTACCGGGTACCAATATTCTGCTACCTCGGTAGAATTGAAAATACTACGGGCTACGCGGCGGTTAAGGGTTCTTTCCTTGACTTCGTGGAATACACGTTTAAGCGCGGCAAGTACCGCCTTTTCCTCGTCGCCCTGCGGGTCTGCATCGTAGGCGGGCGGGTTGCCGAAGGTAAACGCTACGGCGCGTTTCACTATCAACTTTTGAAGGGCTAACGCTATGCGGGCTACGGGTTCAATTCTAAACCCCTGTTCCGTGGTAAGTTCGGCGTTTACGTTGATGTTCTTGACTTGGCCGTATTCCTCGCTATCCTTGTCAATTACTACAAGTTTGTCCGGGCGTTTGCGCGGGTCGTTGATGTCGTGCTTTGCAGGGTCGTACTGCGCGGCGTACTGCTCCGAATTGGGAAGGGTTGTAATTCGCCCGTTTCTCAACTCGTTTATAGCTGCGGGGTAGTCGCCCGTCTTTAACAATTCGTCAATAGGTGGCATAATCTATTGGGGTTTATGGTTACTTAAAAATTCTTTTTAGTTTCTTGATGTTCGCCTTGCCGTCGGGTCGCTTCTCCACGGTTCCCGTAAGAGCGTCCGGCGCGTCGTCGTGGGTGTTTGTTCCTTGCTTCTTATACTTGGTTATTGCTTGGTAGAACTTCGGGAATAGGTGCGCCCAATCCTTCGGGAAGTGCGTAAGGTTCTGCACTTCGTTAGAGTGGTTGAATATTCGTATATCCTTGTTTTCGCTTTGGTGGAACCAACGTATTACCGTCTTCCTGTTACCCATTTGGCGTAGGTTAGTTTCCACGTTACGGGCGAAGCCTCGGCCGCCGTTGTTGCTCTCTATTATTGCTTCCTCTACTTCCCACTTCGTAAGTATTCGCGCCGTTTCCGGCTCGGTCGTTTCCATAGCGGCCTGGGTATAGTAGACATCTAAAATAAAGTTGCCTATCTCGGTTTCGACGTAGACAATACAACAAAGGAAGTCTTTACCCGTGTCGGCTGTATCGACGTAGGCTTTAACTTTGCGCTGCTTGGTAATAGGCAATACTTCGTAGATCTTAAATTCGCGTTCGTACATCAAGCCTACTTGCGGGCGCGGGTTCTGCATATACTGCGTTTCAAAAACCCACGGGGCTTTGTCTTCCAATTCGTGAAGCTCGGTTAATGTGTGCTTGAAGGGCCATAGCGGGTGTTCGTCGCCCTTCTCGTCCACTTCAATAACGGGAAGGCTTAAAACCGTCCATTCGTCCGGCTCTAACTTTTGAAGGTAGCCGCAAAGGTCGTCTTCGTCCAAACGCTGCATAATTATAATTATCGGCGTTTTTCGGCTGTTAACGCGGTTTCGGATTGTGGTTTCAAACTTTTGGTTTACCTTGTCGCGTACCAACTCGCTACGGGCGTCGTCCGGCTTTATCGGGTCGTCGATGACTATCGCGCCGCCGAACTCTCCGGCTTCGGAAGTAATAGCCGCCACTTCGTCGCCTAATTCTTCTTCCTCGTCCATATCTACCAAACCCGCGCCGAAGCCTGTTACCTGGCCCGCCGAAGAAACGGCGTAAAGTCCGCCGCCCGCCTTCGTGAACCATTTGCGGGTGTTTACGCTCGTCGGCATGGTGTCCGGGAATAGACGCCTATACGACGGTTCGCGCAAAATTTCCTGTACTCCCCGCGAATTGTCGCGGGCTAAGTCGTCCGAATAACTGAGGTGTATAAACTTCGCCTTCGGGTTTATAGCGAAGCCTTCCGCGATGAAGGACTTAACGGCTAACTCCGTCTTACCGTAGCGCGGGGCGATGTTTATTATAAGCCGGGTTATTTCGCCCTTTAGAACTTTGTCTAAGACTTCGGCTATTTTTTCGTGGTGCTTGCCTACGACGAACTTACGCTTATACTTTTCCTTGAAAAAGAAGCGCGTAAAGTTTAGGGTTCCTTGTAGAACCCACGTTTTAATTATATCTATGTCGCGGCAAAAACTCATTAATACTTTTCGTTAAGGCTCTTAAGAAGGTCGGCCGCTTCTTCCTTCGTAAGCGTCCGGGCGGGTATCAAGTCGCCGCCGTCCTTCCCGGTTACTTCCATTCGCTGTGTGGGCTTGCCGTACTGACGTTCGCGTAACTTGTCTAACGTCGTGGTCTTGCCCGCCTTCATATCCGAAAGGACGGCAATAGCCAGCCCTTTGGGGTATGCGGGCGCGTCTTCCCACTTCGCCAATAACTTAAGGTCGTTCGCGCTGAACGACAATATAGCTGCTTCCCATTCGTCTATCTCTACGGCGGAAAGGCTGTAAAACTTCTTGGCGCGGGCCTTGCTCCCGAATATCTTTACAAGCTGTTCGGGTACGCGGCTTTTCGGTCGCCCCTTTGGGTTTCCGCTCTGCCCCGGCTTGAAGGGTATAAGGTTTTGTTCGTTGGCCATCGCTTTTCTCTGATAATGGTTGTTTTTCTCTCTGTTCCTTTATTCGCGTTCCGGCTCGTCCTCGTCCGGCGCAAAGTTGCCTAATAGTTCCGCTTTGTCGCCCGTGTATTCTTCCCAACGCTTTATAATCACGTCTATATAGGCGGGGTCTAATTCCACGGTATAACAGGAGCGGGCTAACTGCTCCGCCGCCATAAGGGTGCTTCCGCTTCCCCCGAATAGGTCTAAGACGACTTCGCCGGGGCGTGTGCTGTTCTTAATCGCCCGGCCCATAAGTTTTATAGGCTTCATCGTCGAGTGGTCGGCTGAACGTAGCGGCTTGTCTTCGTGTATGACGGTCGTAGGGGTCGCTTCTCCCAATAGCGAACGAAGAAGGGTTTTAAGTTCTTCCTTAGTCATCGCGTCTATGTCCGGGCCGGGTTCTTCCAATACCGTAAGAAGGTCGCGGCGGTTTACGAAGAAGTGCGACGCTTCGGGCTTCCAACCGTATAAGCAGGGTTCGTGCTTCCATTGGTAGTCCTGTCGCCCTAAAACCATGTTGTTCTTGACCCATATAAGTATTTGCTTCAACTCCCAACCGACGGACTTAACCGCCAATTTGAAGTTAAGCCCTTCCGTTCCGGCGTGCCAAATGTAGAACGCGCCGCCCTTCTTGAGGTAGCGGTTGGCGTTGTCGAAGGCGGCTTTAAGGAACTCTAAAAAGGCTTCGTCGCCCATCTTGTCGTTGGCTATGTCCTTTTGTACCCGGTTCCCTTTGTCGGCGGCGTTTAGGGCTTCGTTCTTGCTTGAATAGTCCACGTTGTACGGCGGATCCGTAAGAAGCAAATCTACCTTTCCGTCGCCTATCAGAATATCCAATACTTCGGACTTGGTGCTATCGCCACAAATAAGGCGGTGGTTTCCCAATCGGTAGACATCTCCGTACCGGGCTTTCGGTTTGCTCGGAAGGTTCCCGGCTACGTCGTAGTCGTCTTCTTCCGCTTCATTCTCGACTTTTCCGGGGTCAATGTCGGGAAGGTCTACGCCCCAATGGTCTAACTCGTCTATTTCCCATTCGTTGGCTAAATCGTCCATATTCCAATCGCCAAAGGCTACGTTATCCTTTATGACTATTGCACGTAGCTTCTCCGGCGAAGTTTCCGGGGGTATGATTTTGGCTATTGTTTCCGTATAGCCTAATTCCTTGAGGGCGCGGTAACGCATATTGCCGCCTATTATCACGTTAAGGCCGTTGTATTGGTATATCAGCACTTCCCGGAGTGCCAACATTTCGGGGTCGTCTTGTATCGACGCTTTTAGCTTCCTAAACTTAACGTCGTCCTTCATTTGGCGTGGGTTCTTTGGTACGCCGGGAATTTGCCCTTTATTGGGTACGATGTCGCTAAGACTTATTACGACGCTTTGCACCAATCCGGCGAGCGGTTTGGCGGCTGTTGCTTCTTCATTCTTCTTTTTGTTCTTTGCCATTGCTCCTGTGGTTTGGTATTGTCGGTTAGAATGGTGCAGGGCCGGTTGGCCCTCCGCCGAATGGGTCTACCCAATGGCTCATAGACGCACCGCGCATACTTGCTGCCGTGCTGCTTTGAATGGTCGAGCCGTTGCCGCCGCTTCCTGTGCTTCCGTTATCTTCTGCCATGTTGTTTGTAGGTTAATCGTTGAACTTCTTTTTAATTATCTCCGCCCATGCCTTTTTACCCCATACGGGCTTCCGTATGGTTTGGTAGCGTTCCAATATCCGGCTAAACATTTCGTCGTAGAAGTCGTAAAGTTCCGCGTTTTCCTCTATCGTGAATTGTTCTATACTGCCGGAACTGCGTAGGTTTGCCGAGCCGTGGGCTATTATCTTTTTACCGCCCAATGTTTCAAACTGCGCCGTTTTCGTGTGTACGTTCGCCACGGCTAATTGTAGACGGTTGTCTATATCCAAATGGCGGTAAATGTAGGGTATTAAAGCCCGTATCTCCATGTTGTAGAAGTACGCGCTTATTATTAGGTTCAATTCGTCTATATAGCCGTGGGTTATAAGGTTGTGTAGGCTGTCTATGTTGTTTTGGTTCATCGACAGCGTGGAAATTGTCAACTTCTTACACTTGGCGTTATTCCTCACTATGAAGGCTTCTAAGAAGTCGCCGAAAATAAACGAGCCGTTTACTACCACGTCGTAGCGGCTTCCTTCCTGTATCTCTATATCCCGCGCCAATTTTAGCGCGTTGTCGTACATAACAAAGTCCGCCGAAGTAGCGTAAACCTTCGGCTTTATATAGCGCGTTTCTTCGCCTACTTCGTCTTCCAATATGTCGAATAACGCCGTGTCGAAGTCGGGCGTTTCTATCCCGATATCGCCTACGTTGAAGTCTAAGCCGTTGTCGTCGGCCTGGGTCTTCTTGGTGTCGTTCTTTTTTCGTCTGCTCATCGTGTCTTGGTCTTAATGGAAGAAAAGGCGCGGTTTGGTCGCCGCGCCCTTTCCCGCTTCGGCTGTCGCCGTTGCTCAGCTATATGGAATTTCGTAGAAGCCTAAGTTATCCACGCCCAAACAATGCCCGAAACGGCGTAGTAAAGAAGAAGCCACGTTAAAGCCCCGGCGGTCGTCCATAAGAAGTCGGCGAACTCCGGCGTTCCCTTCTTCGTTACCCTGTCGTAGACTTCCTTACCGATGCCTATCACGACGGCAATAGCCACGGCAATAAGGACGGGTAAGAAGTTCGTAAGAACCCCGGCAATAAGAAGCCCGGCGGCGTAGTGCAGCTTCTTGTCGAACGGTAGCCCCTTAAGGTAGGCGGCGGCTTTTTCTATTGCTTGTTTCGGTGTCATGGGCGTGTTGGTTTCTATGTGCAAAGTTAAAGGCTTTATCGTATTATAGTGATACGATAAAGCCTAAAACACTTCGCTAAATCTTCAAGTCCGGCGGTTAGTCCTTCTTATACTTCGCTAATTTGCCGTAAAGTTCCGGGGCTTTCCTCATAATTTCTGCCATTGTTTCGTTGAAGTCGCCGTACTTACCGAAGGGCGTGTTAGAATATATCGCGCCGCCGCTTCGGTGGTCGCCGCTCTCATAGCAAAGGTAGCGAATAACCCCGGCGTTATCTATCCCGGCGTAATAGCCGCCCGTAAATTGGAAGTTGTCGCCTTCGTATAGCCACGTTATACCGCTGTTATACTCCTGTTCTTTTTCGTATTTCGCCCGGCGTTCTTCCTCGTCGCGCTGTGCCTTTCGTTGGGCTTCCTTTATCTCGTCTAAGTCAATAGAACCGGGCGCGGCTTTCATGACGCGGTTGTAGCCTAACAAATTCCGCCCGAAGTAATTTAGGGCTTCGTTATAGGTCGCGTCGTCCTGTTTCTTTAACTTCGTCCGAAGTAGTTCTTTGAACTCGTCGGGTATTGTGGTAAGGTCTATTTCGTCCATAAGGCTACAAAGATAAGTATTTTTCTATTTCTTCCTTGAAGGCGTCGAAGCTGCGGACTATGACGTATTTGTTACCCGCTCCTTCGGCGGCGTTCTGCCATTCCTTCTGCGTGGCTTGCTGTCGCCCTTCCTCGGCCTTGAACTCGACGCAAAGGGAAGCGTAGACGCCGGAAGGCTTCAATAGAATAACGTCCGCCACGCCCGCCGTTACTCCTTCCGCCTTCATTATCCCGGCTTCCTTCTTATTGCGGAACCCGCCGTTAGGCACGGCGAAAAGCAACAGCCGAAGGTGTGGGTATTGAAGCCGGAACCAGGTAAAGCAATTCCTTTGTAGGTGGCTTTCTGTGTGCCGGGGCTTCGCCTTCTCCTTCGTGGCGTTGGCTCTTGCTACTAACTCGTCGTAGGTTAGGCGGGGCTTCCGGCGGTCGTCCGTGGTGGCTACGGCTGTCCGTTCTCGAAGTATCGCCGCGCAGGACTTACTGCAACACTTTCCCCAACCCCGCGCCAAATTTCGCGTATCGGCGTGGAAGGGACGGCCGCAAACTTCGCAATTCTTTGTTATTAGTGCCATAGTTATTTCGGGTTCTTGAATAGGTCGTTTTTGTCGGTAGTCAAGTAAACGGGCTGTAACGGCTCGTTGAAGGTTAGCACACTGAGCCAAACTTGCCCGGTTTCGGCTACGCGCTGTTTTTCTTCGTCGGTAAGTTCAAAACAGCATATTACTTGCCCGTCCGGGCTTCTATAAGCCGGGAGTGGCTCGTATAACGGTCGTTGGTTCTCGCCGAATACAGCGTTTTGTTCGGGGAATTTTATAGGTTTCATTCTTCCTGTCTTTTTATTGGTTCTTAACTATCGGGAAATAACGATGGGCTTGGGTTGGGTGTGTAGCGAAGGTCGGTTAGTTCGCCCTTTGCTATCTGCAATTCCACGTTATAGACGACGTGGGTACATTGGCGTTTGCCCTTCTCAACGTCGAAGAAGTCCACTACAAAGGAACTTTCGGTAATGTCTTCGCCCTTCCGTATGTGTCGGACGCGCCCTATATAGCGTTGGTCGTTTTTCCACCCGAACAGGCGTTTAAGCGTGTTCGCGCTAAATGGGCTTCCCTTTGGTTGCTTATACGTCACCCGTATCTCGTCGCCCGGAAGAAGCGTTACGGTTCGGTCGGGGAAGTGTTCTACTACTGCCATTTTCGGACGGGCTTAAAATGGGCCTTCTTCGTTACCGGGGCCGAACGCCGGGTAGCCGCCGGGGTTAGGATAGCCCGTTCCGTACTGCTGTGCCGACGTGCCGGCCTGGGTCTGCTGTTGGTTCTGCGCGTCCTGTCGGCTTCCGAGCAGTTCCAACTCGGTAACGGTACAATTTATTCCGGCTTCTACTCCGTTCCTTCCTGTGTACGTCTTTACGGAAAGGTTGCCACGGCAGTAAACCTGTGTTCCCTTCTTCAAGTAGTTGACTACCGCGCCGTCGCCGGGCTTAAGACAACTTACCCACGTCGTCCGGCTTACCGGGTTGCCCTGTGCGTCCTTGAACCGCTCCGAAGTCGCAACGTTGAAGGCGATGTAACGCTTCCCATTGAACTCTTTAATTTCTGCGTCGGCTCCAATGTGTCCGACAAAATCTACTTTTAACATAGTTTGCTTTTTTGTTGGGGGTATGGTTATTTCTTTTTCTTGGGTATGAAGCCGACGTAAAGGCTTGCTTCGTACTCTATCAGTCCGCCCGGTACGGCGGCAATGTCGGCGCGGCTTCGTATGTAGTTGCCTTGCATGACTTTCTCTATTACGTCGGTTTCAAGTCCGCCCCTTATAAGGCTGACTATTTCCGGGGATGGCATCTTGCCGTCTTCAAGCAAAAAGTTATCGCGGCTAACTAATTTAGCCACTTGGTAGCCCGGCGGAAGTGTCGCGGGCGTTTCGGGGTGGAGGGCGTAGGCCCAACGGCGCAAAAGCGCGGCTAATTTCTTCTTCATGTTGTTGTGCTTTTAAGGGATTAGTATCGTTGTCTTTTATTCCGACGTAGAGGAAGCCGACGATTCTAAGTACCCCGGTTTCCGGGTTTCGTTCCGCGTTATATTCTACTACACCGTCTTCCCAAAGGCGGGCTACAATGCCATGGGCTATGCGTTCTTCGTATTCTTTCCGCATTCGCTTAACCGCGTCAGGGTAGCCGTTCTTTTCTGCTTCGAGGACGTGGGCTTCCTCTTTCGGGGAAATATCGTAAGCCATTCCTAAACGGCGAATTTTGTAGTATCTTTCCCCGAAGGACGAAGGAAGAAGCAGCCCTAAGTCGGGACGGTAAGGGTTTGTTTCCGGGCTTAACTTGGAAGCCCAACGGCGAAGCGACGCCGCGAATTTGTCTTTAATCTTCATAATTTTTCGGTGTTTATGAATTGGAAAATATGTTTTATTACTTCCACCGTCCACCCGTTGCCGAGCATCTGGTATATTTGGGTTTTACTGCACTTCCATTCGTACCAATCGGGAATAGTTTGTAGGCGGCTGCACTCCGTAGGGGTAAAGCATCGTAGAACCTCGTCCGCTGTTAATATTTTTGGGGCTTGCCCGGCGTGGGCTGAACAAAGGGCGGGGCTAATGCCATCGACGGAATAAACCCGGTTTTGTTGGTATGGCTGTCGCCCGTTGCTTTCGGTGTCGGGGTTAATCTGCACTACTTCGCGGGTTAATACTAAATTATTGGCTTCGTAGCGGCTTGATGTTACCGTTGGGGCTTTATCCCGAAACACGGCCCCGGCGTTAAAGCCGTGGGGAAGTTGAAGTATAAGGTTATCTTTTTGAACCGTTGTAAGGGTGTTAGATTTGCCGTCCGTCCGGGGTACTAACTCGGTCATATTGTGGCGGCTCTCCTGTATTTCCCCGGCTTCGTATTGGCGGCGTATAGCCTTCCCGTATTCCGTCCGGCGCGGTGTCAAACAAACCGTTTCAAGTAGAAGGTTATCTTTTTCCACGCTTGTAAGGTAGTTCGTTTTACCGTCTTCGCGTAGTTCTGCGGTTTGCTCGTTCCTTCCTGTTTCCGGGTTGAACCGTCCACGGACTGCGACGCAACGGGCAGCGGGAACTATAACGCTATCGTCGTGCCAACGTCCGCCTACCCGTAAGGTATTGCTTTTCTCGTCAGGCCGGCGCGGGTGGAAGCCGAAGTTATTACCCATTTCCTTTTGGCGTTTACTATGCCCCAAAAGTTTACGCTTCCGTTCCTCGCTGTAATGGTAAGACTTCGGTACGTCTTCTTCCAAAATATCCCGTATGTAAATACCCCGGTCTTCGGGTTGGGGTATGTCCGTAAATACCTTCGTGTCGAATAGGTTTGCTTCTTCCCGTGTCCGTATGTTAGTCCAATAAAGGCGGACGCGGTTTTGTGCCGACACTAAGGCGGAATTTATTACGACGGGTTCTAACCCTAATTGCTCGGTTATTACTTGTTCGCACTCCCGGCGCATACGGACGTTCTCAAGAAGGAAAAGAACGCCGGGGTTATACTCCTGTATCTCCCGAAGAATACGGACGTATTCAAAGAACAGGACGCTACGGGGGTCGTTAAAATTTAATTGCTTTCCGGCGAAACTGAACCCTTGACACGGGGAACCGCCTATTAGTAGGTCAATGGGCGGAAGATCGGCGGCGCGTACTCCTGTAACGCTACCGAGCTGCACCGTGTCCGGGAAATTGTGCTGCGTCTGCTTTATGGCGTGTTTGTCAATCTCGGAAGCAAAGTATTTGTTTACCTTGATTCCGGCTTCCCTTAACGCTATTTGTCCGCAACTCATTCCGTCGAATAGGCTAAGTACGGTTATACCTTTTTCGTTCATCTCGTCTTATAGTGATACGTCCGAAGGCGTAGTTAATTTTTTACTCAATAGCGTAGCCACTTTTTCGGCGGCGGCGCGGAACTCCCGGTTATACTTGTATTCGCTTTCGTAGCGGCGCAAATAGTAGTGAATTGTCGAGGCGTCGTGCTTCGTTTCTTCGGCTATTTCTTGCGTAGTTACTCCGCGCTTCTTGCAATGGTGGGCGTAAATCATTCGGGCGAAAACGTGCCAACGCTCCCGGCTGTCTGCTGTAATAATTTTGAAGGGCACCGACATAGCCGTATGTATGGCGCGTTTAATATCCCGGTGCTGTGGCGGGCGTTCGTACTCAATGGCGAGGCCTAAGGTCTTCGCTATCTCGCGTTCTAAGGTCGCCCCGTTGCTTACTTCCCAATTAGAAAGCATATAAATCGCGTCGCAATCAAGCAATAACTTAATATCCGCCTTCATGTGGACTTGCCACGGCTGCGTAGGCTCTACGCCGTTGAATAGCGGGTTAACGACGTCGTAGCCCTGTGCGTTAAGAAGCCGGGCCGCCTCTAAGAAGTTGGCGACGTATTCCGGGCGCGTTAAGCCGCTAATTTGGCCTGATATGTATATTTTCTTTTTCTGCATTGTGAAAATGGTTGTTTATTTTGCTTTGTAGGCGTTTTATTCTCCGTAGCCCTAACTACCCGCCGAAGGGTCGCGGCGCGAAATTTGGGGCGTTTCCGTGGCTCTCGCGGGGTTATTTGGGCTTGCCTTTAATTCTCATATACTCGTCAACGAAGGAAATTATAGACACGAGGGTAGTTATGGCGTCTATGAATAGTTCTATAACTGACTTCTTCGGCTTAAGGGCTTCTTCACGCTCCCGGCGTCCTTCTGCCATTCTTTGTGCGAAATACTGCGTAAAGCCTATTTTCGGGTCTATGCCTTGACTTGCCGCCCATTCTTCCCACGAAACGGCGTTACGCCGGGCTTCTTCGTCGGCCTGGGCTTTCTTCTCCTTCTCAATTTCGTAGGCTATTCGGTTTTCCCGCGCCTGTTGCTCTATGGCGTATTTGCGGAAGGCTTCTAAAATCTTGCGGGGCGTTACCTTCCCGTAGATGTCGAACTCGCCACACTTCAAAAGGTGGAAGAAGCGAAGTATAGAAGCCATCGACAATGTGCGGAAGCGTTCACTTTCACAAATGGCGTGGGCTATAAAGTCTACGTCGTATTCGTCTACGTCTTGGTCTTCGCCCATTCGTAGGATTGCTTCGGTAATGTGAACGCCAATAAGTCCGGCTACGCCGTCTTCCCCGTAGGTTCTCACTATCGTGGCAAATGTCGGAACGCCGCCCCGTATCGCCTTTTCGACGTTTTGGGCGCAGTATCGCTGTGCCGACGTTCCGAAGGTCTTGCAAAGCTGCGGTAGGTCGCCGTACTGCTGACGGACGGCGAGGGCGCGGGGGTCGCCCTGTACCAATGCCCCGGAATTGTCCGGGCGGCGGTTAGAAGGTAAAAATTCCATATTGCTGTTTTGAATTTAGAAGGGTTGGGTATCTCCGGCGGTCGCGGGGCTTCTGCCTATTTGGTCGTTCTCTATTGCACCGGCCAGGCGTTGGGCGGCTCCCCTTACCAAATCTTCGCGGGCCTGTCGGCGGCTCTTGGGCGCGGCGGCGTCCTCTCTTGCCCGTCGGCGGTCTGCTTCAAATTTCCGGCGAAGGTGGTTTATTAAGTGTTGGGCGGCGTCCTTGTAGTCGTTATGTTGCACCCCGCGCAGCTGCCACTCGGCTATTATTTCGTTTGCGTATCGCTTTAAGGTTTCTACGTCCGTGCTGTTCTGCATACAAAGGACGTCTAAACTATATTGGTTTTCGGGCGCAAAGAACTTATCCAAAAAACAAACCTCGTGCGCGTTATCTACAACAACATAATTATTTATTGATAACTGATTACTGATTAAGGTTAGTTCTTTTGGCTCGGTTAGTTCTTTTTCGCCGTCTTGGTTTGTTTTAGGTTTGTTTTGGGTTAGTTCTTGGTTAGTTTTAACAAACCCTTTTTTACCATTTTTTGGCGTTTTTGGCGTATTTTCTGCGTCGGCGTCCTGTTCAATTTCTACGGCTTCCACGTCCGAAACTCCCGAATTAACTAATTTTTCGGCGTTGGTTAGTTCTTGGTTAGTTTCGGTTAGTTCTTGGTTAGTTCTTTTTCCGCGTCGTCCGTTGGGGTTGTTCCGGGTGCCTTTGGGTGCGCCGCCTTTGCTGCCGTTCCTAACAGCGCGTTCGTACCTTGCTACGTTAAAATCTATCTGCGACTTTAACGCTATGAATAAGGCGCGGGCCGTCGGGCTTGCGTCGTCGCCCGGTTCTTCTCCGTCGAAGGCGTAAGCGTAAAGAACCCGCGAAACTTCTTTATAAAGTTCCGCCGGAAGTTCGGCTATTGCGTCTATGTAGGAACGAAAAATTACTATGCTGTCTTGGCTCATAGCGGTTGTTTTAATAGGGGCGCGTCTACTGGGTCGGCAAACGCGCCCCCGGTTGTTACTTCTATCTTCTCCACCTCTTTGTAGGCGGCGCAGAAGGCGTAGGGTATAATAGCGTTCAAGTTGAAGGGCGAAGCCGATGTAAGCGAAACTTCAAAGGTTTTAACTTCGCGTCCTTCCTTCTCAGCTTCCTTCTTGAGCTGCGTGTTAAGCCACGCGGTTATTACCGCCTTCGCGGTGTTGATGTCGCGTGTCTTAACTATGAAGTCGTAGGACATCGGGGGCTTGGCGTCGTCTTCGCCGTCCGTACTCTTGGCTACTATGTCCGCTTCGATTCGGTAATACTTGGTATCGTCGCGGGCTTCCTCTCCGTTTGGCGTTTCCTCTCCGGCTTCGTTTCCGCCTTCCACTTCCTCGACGGCGCGGCGGAAGCGGTCGTTAAGAATAATTACGCCGGGCATCGCCTTGACGCTATCCACGACGAAGCGGGAAGTAAAGTTTAGTTCTATGAAGTCCGTAACGACTTCAATAGCGAGGGTCGCGTTCTGCGCTTGAAGAATAAAACTTTTCTTCTTATTCCCAATTTGGGCGGTAGCCTTGAAGGGCAGAAGGCTGTAACGCCTGTCGGGTCGTGCGATTCGGCGTTGGTTGCTTACTTCGACGTCGGTAATATCTCCGCATTGAAGGTGGAAGGATATGCTTTGGGCGGTTTCCTCGTCTATGTACTTGCCGTTCTCAAAAAGCAAGTCGTTACGTTCGATGCTTATAATTTCCCCGGTGTCGCCGTCTACCATATCTTCGTACCACTTCTTAAGGACGGGGGAAGCGAAGAACTTGCCAACCATTCGGCGGGGGTCGTCCGTGCGGTAGCGTATTTCGTCCTTCCGGGTTTCGATTCGTTCCTGTGCTTCCATCTTAGTCCTGTGCTACGTTGAAGTCTTTGGCGGGCTTGAAACTGACGACGGCGCGGGCGGGAACGTAGACGGCTTCGCCTGTGCTGATGTTCCGGGCGGTCTTGGCTTTTCGGTTCTTGTGTCCGAAGGTGCCGAAGCCGCGTAAGGTTACTTCGCCGCCACAATAAACGACGTCCTTAATTACGCCGAGGGTGGCTGTTATCACTTCTTCCGTTACGGTGGCGTTAATGCCGTGGGCCGGTGTTCCGGCGCAAGCTGCGGCGACTTTCGCCGCTAATTCTTTTTTCGTCATGGTGGCTGTGGGGTTAGAATTTTCCTACTAAGATTTGGGCGTAAAGGTCGCGGAACGTGTCGCCCGCGTAGGCGGCGGTACGGCGTTCGTGGAAGCAAAGCCGGGAGCCGATGCGCGCACGCGTATTCGTAGCCGCGTTGCGCGTATGCGCGTACGCAAGCCCGGCAAACGCGCCGTGAGGTTTCCCTTCGGCGTCCTTGCCCGCGCCGCGCTTGATGTAGAACCAGGGGTAATACTTGGGTTCGTTGGTGTTGTTCCAATCCGGCCGCCAACCTTCGTTAAGGGCTTCGGTAATGGTTTCCAACTTGCGGCGGGCTATCTCGTCGGGGCGGAAGCCGCAAGCCTTCATAGCCTTCTCGTCCATTTCGGCAATGCCTAAGACTGCGCAAGCGTCGGCGTAAGACTTCACGCGGTCGCAGATGTCGGTGTACTCCTGTTCTTCGGTATAGAAGTCGAATACGTTAGCGTCTTCGTCTTGGTTTACGATTTCCCTTACTGCGTCGCTTGCTGCTTCTATATTGTCGAAGCGGTCTACGAACTCGGCGGTTTCGCCGTTTCTTCGGAATAATGCTATTTTCTTCACTTTTGTAAGTTGTTAAAGGGTTATTAAAATATTTCGGGTTTGTCTTTGTCGGGTCGGTTGGCGTCGTTGTAAAGGATTCGCCGTTGGCGGGCTATCGCTAACCGAACTTGTTTTATAGCGTCTTCGCGCCCTAAAAGGCTTTGTTCGTAGTCCAATAACTCCGCTTCCGAAGTCGCTATAAAGTAGCCGCCGGACGTGGCAATTAGCCCCGGTAGTAAGTCGGTCATTCGGATGTGGTTTATAATCTTCCTTATACGGGCTTCACTCGTTTGGTGTCCGGCTATATTAAGCCGCTGTACGATGGTGCGGTTAGTTACTGCGTTCGCTTTACCTACCTTCTTCCTCAATCCTTGAAGGACGAGCGGAAGTATTACCTTTTCTTCCTGTTCGGTCAAAGGCGCGGTTTCCGAATTAAAGCCTTTTATCATCTTAGAAGGGCGTTTTATTGAAGTTAATACTAAGTCCGGGGCGGGCTATGTGTACCCGCTTCCCGGTCGCCCGGTAAACTCTATCCTTGAAGGCTACGGGGTCGCCGTTGCCCGAAGATAGGTGTATTAGGACGATGTTATTTACTGCCTTCAAGTCGTTTGCTTTTAGCGCGTCTAAACAAGTGTCTATACTTAGGTGGCTTTCCCTTACTCGTTCCCGAAGGGTCGGAATTAGGCGGCCTTCTTCTACGTTCCTGTCTAATATTTCGGGGTCGTAGTTGCACTCTATAAGCACGTTGTTTAATCCCTTGAAGGTATTGGGTAAGTAGTAGGTATCAGTAGCAAACAATATCCCGCCCGTTTCCGGGTGCCAAATGTAGAAGCCTACGGGTTCGGCAGAGTCGTGTTTGGTAGCGAAGGGTATAACTTTAAAGCGTCCAATAGTCTGAACTTTATAGCCCTGTTCTGTTCGCGTCAACTCGCGGGGCTTCCACTCGCTTGTTACCTTAGCGGCTTCAATTGTTCCGCGTGTGGCATAGACTGGAATAACTGCGTTCAATACCTCGTTAATCCGTCCGGCGTGGTCGCCATGTTCGTGGGTTATAAGACAGCCTACGACTTTGGAAATATCGCCTTCCAATGCCGCTACTACTTTCTTGAAGTTTATCCCGGCTTCAATTAGCAGGGCTTCGCCCGCGTTGTGCAAAACGTAGGCGTTGCCACTGCTGCTTGAACCTAAAACACTAAGTACCATTAAAAACCGGGTCTTCTTGGTGCGTTGTATGCCGGGGCCGGCTGTGGGTCGGCTTGGGGCTGATAGACTTCCACGGGCTGAACCGGGGCGGCGGGTTGAGCTGCGTTGGTCTGTGCCTGTGGTGCGTAGGCCGGTGCTTCCTGTGCGCTTTCGGTTACTATTGTCGCTTCTTCATCGTCGAAGCCAATAGCGGCCCCGGTGTTTGCCTTCTCGGAAATTTCCACGGCGACGGTATCTATTACCACGTTGGGGCGGCTACTTGTTTCGTCCGCGTCGCCGTAGTCCGTTCCTGTAAGGTATTCGTAGAGGGCTTTCTTTGCCCGGCGTTCTGCCTTGCCGCGCAATTGGTCGTTGCTGCTGTATTGGTCGCGGCGGACGGTGGCGACAACGGTAAGGCTGTTTTTCTCCCCGTTGTAGGAATAGGAAATTTTACAGGGGAATTCGGCGAAGCCGGGGTTTTGGCTTCGGTCTGCCTGTATGTCGATAATATATTTTGCCCCTATCTTCTTAAGAAGGACGGTATAGCCTTCCTTCGTGGGGTACATCGTGCCGCTTATTATATTGAACTGATTCCCGGTAGGAAGAAGCCCAATTATTGCGGCATCTACTATCGCGTCGCGGACGGTTGCCACGTCGTAAAGCGGCTTCGTCTTTCCGTTCTTGTCGGGCTTCCCGTCGCGGTCGGTTCGGAAGCCTACCTTTGTATTCATCAGCGGCATGAATACTTTAGCCATCACTTCGTCGGTAAGGGCTTCCCGTATAAGGGTTATTACTTGTGCCGCCTTGAAGGCCGCGCCGAAGTTGTTCACGATGTCAATCGCGGCGGCATCGCGTAACGCAACTTCAAATTTTTCCTGTGCGGCTACAATGGTAGCCGGAAGTTCGGGCGTTTTACACATATAGCGTTGTTTAGTTATGGGTTGTTTGAAATTCTCCGTTACTCACTACCAACCTTATAAGTTGGCTACTTACGGGCGGGAACTTGTTTACGCTTTCGGCGTTATCGACGAAAATAGGCGCGTTTACTCCGTGGAAGGCGCAAAGGGCGTTAATCACGGCAAGCCCCGCGTTTATCTGCCCGGCATGGTTCTTGTCTTGGTATCGCACCCCGCCAATGTACGCCACACAGTCCGGCTCTTTATCGCCGTTTACTAAAGTCTTGTACATTCGGAACTCCACGCCGTCGAATAGTCCGTTTACCCGGCGTTCTACTTCCGCCATGCGGTCTTTTACGAAGTCGTCTATAAGGTCTTCTTCAATTTGAAGCGATGCCTTCTCCTGTGCCAACGTGGCGGCTTCCTTGTCAAGTTCCACTAAGCGGCGTTCGCTTGCTTCAATTGTGGCGCGAAGCCCTAACTTTTGGTCTATCTCCGAAAGGCGAGCGGAAAGCTGCGCTTTCTTGGCAGCGTGGTCGGTAGTGGCACCGGGGGCCGGTGCTGTTATTGCGGAACGTCGGGCTTCGAGTTGGTCTATCTCCTTTTGAAGCCCTACCCACGCCGGGAGGTTCTGCGGGTTGATAGTCGGGTCGGTGCTTACGCGGGGGTTGTCTGCTATGACCTTTTCTAAGTTCGCCTTCCGGCTCGCAAAGTCCGCTACCGCTTTGTTGTGCTTGGTGTCAAGTTTGGCGGCTTCGGAAGTAAGGCGGGCTATTTCGCCGTCCTGTTCTTTTATCGTCTTGTTGAGCTGCGCTCCTTCCTCGTCCATTCTGTCAAGTCGGGCGGTTTGGTTCGCGTAGAAGTTAGCGCGTTCCGTGTCTTGGTTCTTTTTGAAGGCTTCGGCGGCCGCTATTGCGTCGCACTGATGGCGTTGTACTGCTCCGGGGTCGGCGCACTGATGCCCGAAAATAGGGCAAAGAAGAGGGCCGGCGGTTTGGTAGGTCTTTTCTTGGAACTGCTCGTTATTGACTGCTTCCCAACGCACACGAAGGGCGGCTACTTCTTTTTCCGCGTCTTCTTTACGTCTTTTTGCTGTGGCAATGGAAGCCGTCAGCACTGACTTTTCACGGGCGTAGTAGTTGGCTTCGCTTGTTTCCTCGCGCTGAACCTGTGACAGGTCGCGGGTTGCGTCGTCTGCTACTCGGTTGGTTTCGTAGGCGGCTTTACGGGCGGCTTCCTTAGCGTCAAAAACGATTCTGTTCTGTTCGGCTTTCTTGGTATTGATCTCGCCCTGTATTTTCGCCGCCTGTTCATAGGCTACGCGGTTGGCTTCGGCGGCGGAAGAAGCGGCCGCGTCAATGTCGGCGAGGTCTGCCTGTATCTGCTTCTTCTCGGTTTCAAGCGCGGCGTAGTCCGGCGCAATGGGGGTGTTACGGGTTACTTCGTCCTTGCGGGTCGGTATCTTCTCTAACTGTGTTTCCACCTTCCCACGGCGGGCGGAAATTTCCTTACGGTATTCTTCCATCGTTTTGCCTGTAACCCGGCGTAGAAGTTCGGAAAACTCATCACGGTTGGCGGCTATATCCGTGTCGGAAATGGTGCCCGCCATTCTAAGAAGGTATTCGCGTTGTGCCTTCCAATGAAGCGTAAGGAAGTAGTAGGGGTCGGTAATGACCTTAAAGAGGTCTTCGGGAATGATAGCCGCTACCTTAGCGTCGTATTCCGTCTTTGTCTTGAGGGGAACTCCGTTATAGAAGTAGTCGGTATGGTGTCCTTTAAGGGTTCGTTCCGTCGTTCCCTTCTCCGTTTTCCACTCCTCGACATAGACGCGGCGAAGTTCCACGGTTTCGGCTTCTCCTGTTTCGGTGTCTATCACATCGAAAACTCCGGCTACTTGGTGTTCGAGGTCGGGTATGAAGTTTCCGTTAGCGTCGTTGGTCTTGATGCCAAACTTGGAGTCGGTATTGCCTTCGCTGTCTTTTCCGAAGAAAAGCCAATAGAAGCCGTCGGCGATTGTGGTCTTGCCGGTTCCGTTGCGTCCGCTGATTGTCGTAACGTCGTTCCCGAAGATAACGGTTACATTTCGCAAACCCTTGAAGTTGATAAGGGTTAGGCTTTTAATTCTTACTTGTTTGCTCATATAGCTGTTATTTATTGGGTTATGTTGTTTCCTGTTTTTCCGGCTAATTCTAAGGCTAAATCCGCGTCAATAATAAGCAGTGCGCCTATCTGCGTTATTGCCCTGTCAATCTTGCCGGAGGTCTTTATGCGGCTTGCGGTTGTCTTGCTGCAACCGAAAAGTTTAGCCAACCCTTTAAGGCCGTAGACGTAGCGTTTTTTCTTTTCGTCGGCCTGGGGCTTCCCGGCTAAGACTTCCTTAACCCGGTCTTCGACGGCATCCAACAATTCGCCGAGGGTAAGGTCTATTATTCGCGTGTTGGTATTATTCTTCTTCATCGTCGTCCTGTTCTTCTTCCGGGTCTGCCGGAAGTGGTAATTTGTTAAGATTATAAGCTGCGGCGGCGAAGTTTGCCAACATCACGCCGTAAGCCCACAGCGGCGCGTCTTCCATCATTCCCAATAAGCAAAGGGAAACGGCAAACCAAACATAAATAAGCCACTGCCGAAACGTGTACCGTTCGCCGTGTTCGGTCTTGCCGAAAATTGTTGTTAATATTTTTTCTTTCATGCTATTGGGGTAAAGAAGTCGTTAAAATCGGTTTCCTCGTCTATCCGGCGGCCGTTCCTTGTCGGTCGGTTCGTCCGGGCTGTTCTTGCCGTTCGTGGCGTATAATTGTCGTTGAAGGTCATAAACTCGCGGGGAAGGAAGGCGAAAAGCATTATTACAGCAATGAAGGCACGTTTAAGCGGATCCTTACTGACGGGAACCCCGCACTTAGTGCAAAACCACCATACGCAAAGTTCCGTAGCCTTTTGTATGCCTAACTTTTGGTAAATGTTCCGGGCTGTATTCTCCACGGTTCGGGCGGAAATAAAGAGTCTGTCGGCTACTTCCTTCTTGCTCGCGCCCCATGCCAAAAGTTCGGCTATCTCGCCTTCGCGTGGGCTTAGTTCTGCCTTTAGTCGCATACCCCCCAAATGTTTTCAGTAACTCCGTACTTGGCGAATACTTCCATAACTGCGGCGGCTTGGCTTGCCTTCGGCTCTTGCTTCCCGTCACGGTAACAATAGAAGGAATTTCGGTTATTGATACCTAATGCCTTCCAAAGTTCGGCGACGCAAGCGCGAAGGTCGCCGGATTTTACTTGGTCGAGGCCTGCTCGGAAGCCCCGGAAGGTCGCGTTTGTTGTCGCTGTTAGTGTCATATCTTATCTTTTTAAAGTTTGAATTAGTGCGCGGGGGAAGGTTCGCCCTTCTCACGCCCGTAGCGTCCCGCGCCCGTCCTGTTCCCGGTAGTCAACGGTTTATAACCTTCACGAAGGGGATGCCTTCTCCGTTGGCTTATATATGTGGTCTTGTCTGTGTATCGTATTATAGTGATACGGAAGTGGGTAAATTAGCCCTTACCCGTGTTTGCTTCTCGCTTACTTAGCCACTCGTCGCGGCGGTGTCTGCACTCGGTAAGGCTCGACGCTACGGTAGCGAATAATTCCCCGTCCGGGGTTCGGTAGTCGTACTGTACGCGCTTAACACGTTTCCCGCGAAGGCGGGTAGAGAATATTTCGTAATTCTCGCTTCCGGCGGGGCAAACACTACAGCCCCGGTTGTCGTTCATGCTCATAGTTGTGTATGGTGTTAATTGTTGTCTGTAATAATTACGCCGTTGTGTCCTATCCACAGCATAGCGTCCTGTCCGTTATATGTGAAGTCGAAGGCGTTGTTTACAGGATTTAACCGGCCTTCTAATACCGTGCCTTCCTTAAGTCCGCGTATCTCTGCAAGGCACCAATAGCCGAAGTCTGTTAGGACTTCTACACGGGCTTTCGCTTTTATAGTCTTTATTGCCATACGTCTGTATGTTTATTTGTAGTAAAAAGTAATTTTCAATCCTCGACGAAGTTTGCATACACACTTGTCGAGCATACACTTGAAGGCGCGGGTTAAAAGGTTGTTCGCCAATTTTTCCCCTATCAGACTAAGAAGCCCGGATACTCCTACAAGGGTATTTAGGCGTTTGCCCTCGCCGTTCACTCCGCTAACTTTAATTCGGAAGTTGCTGTTTATTTGCTTTGTCGTGAAGTCCATATAACTGTTGTTTAAGTAATTTTTGCTATTGCTTCGTGTTCGTAATTTCCGTAACTTTGCAACTGAATTACTAACACAGTGCAAAGTTAATACAATGCCATACACTGTGCAAGTGTTCGCCATACAAAAGTGAATTGGTTTAACGATTATTAACTTTTAATCCTCCGAACTATGGAAGGAACAGTAAAAGAGCGACTTAAATACTTTATAAAATCCGAAGGAATTAGCGAACGTGAATTTTGTAGGCGCGTTGGCGTTGGCTCTGCGTATATTCAAAGTATTCGCAAATCTATAATGCCGGACACCCTGCAACAAATTACCATACAATTTCCGCGCCTTAATCCTCTTTGGCTTATGATGGGCGATGGGGAAATGCTATTACCCGAAGAAGAAAAGAAGCCCGAAGCCGCGCCTTCCGAAATCCTTCTTAAGCTCTTGGACGACGCGCAAAATGAAAAGGCGCGGCTTCTCTCAATAATCGAAAGCCAGCAAAGGACTATCGAACGCCTTACGGAACTTACTAAAAAAGCGGATGTCCGCCGGGCCGACGATGCCACCTCTGCCGCTGTCGGGTAGTCATGGGTCGTATCGTTCCGTTATTCTAAAATTTTGGCTACACCTTATTATATATAATAGCGAGAAACTCAGATAAGTAGGTGTTTTTACTCCGTATTATACTGATACGCATAGAACGCACAGAAACGCCCTTTTTAGCGTCTTTTTCTTCGGGGTAGTAATTCCTACCATTTGAAGCCTAAAAGCCGTTAAACGCAAAATTCGCAGAAAATAACTTAGCTATATGGAAATCGCAATAAATACCTTATATTCCAATCGGGAACTATACCCGTTTATCCCTCGCCACGTCTTCGACGCTTTAGAAGCTGCGTACTTAGACGGGAAGGAAGTTATTACTATCAACGAAGCGGACTACTTCGCTATAATGTCAAGTGCAAAAGCCGCCGGAATATGCCACGCTTAGTTAGAACGTCTTGCCCTGTTAAGGCTGAAATATCCCGGCGTTTCTTTATGGCCGTGGAGCGGCTTACTGAACTTCAAAAGCTCGCTTCCCTTGAGGCTTTCTGCAATTTGTACGGGCTTAGTGCGCCCCGATATAGGGAACTTCGATTAGGCTTTGGGGTTGCACCTAAGCCGGACTACAAGCCCCGCTATAATGGTATTGAATTGGAAGCCGCGCACTACTTAATAGCAAACTATCCGATTTCAGCAAAGTGGCTATTAACAGGGCGCGGAAAAATGCTTACCGTATGAAGTTTAAAATTAAAGTAGGACTTCACATTAAACCCAATAACAAAGGGAAGGAAGTAGCGGAAGAAGTCGGTATTAGGCTTCGGGTATCGTGGGCCGGTCTTCGGTGCGATATCCGCTCCGGCTATGTTATTGCGCCTACTAAATGGGATTCGGCTAATTGCTGTGTCAAACTTGGCAATAAGAACAGCCACGGCGAAACAGCCGGGGCTATCAATCGCGGCGTTATATCGCTATGCGGACTTGTTGAAGAAGTCTTAACGCGGTTTGAACTTGACAACAAACGGCCGCCTTCTGTGACTGAATTTAAGGAAGCCTTCGACGTGGCGGCGGGTCGTGCCACACCCAAAGAAGCAGAGCCGGAACAAAAGCCTTTGGGGTTCTTTGAAGTCTTCGACTTATTCACAGGGGAAATGGGTATAACTAATAATTGGACTAAATCAACCTACACGAAATTCAGTAGCCTTAAAACTCACTTAATAAATTATAATAAGAAAAGTAGGTTTACTTTGGAAGGTTTCGATAAGGCTTCCTTTGCTGGCTTTGTCGCTTATCTTCAAACCTCGGTAGGGCAATTAAATACTACGGTAGCCAAAAACGTAGGCTTCCTTCGTTGGTTCTTGCGTTGGGCGGCTGCCAACGGGTATTATTCCGGCCTGGCACATCTTCAATATCGGCCCCGGTTTAAGGGCTTGGACTGCAAAGAAGTTATATATTTGGAATGGGAAGAGCTGCTACACTTCCTTAACTTTGAATTTCCGGCTAATAAGCCTTCCCTTCCGGCGGTGCGCGATGTGTTCTGCTTCTGCTGTTTTACCGGGCTTCGTTATTCGGACGTTGCCAAACTCCGGCGTTCCGATATCCACCGGGAACAAACGCCGCCTTATATGTCAATAGTTACAAAGAAAACGACGGCGCGGCTACACATAGAATTAAATAAGTATGCCCTTGCGCTTCTTGACAAATACGAAGGCGTAGGGCTTCCCAATGATAAGGCGTTACCCGTAATTAGTAACGTCAAAATGAACGAGAACCTTCACGAAGCGGCGGAAGTCGCCGGAATAGACGAACCCGTTAATATTGTGTCCTACGTCGGTAGTAAGCGTTCCGAGGTAGTAGTGCCGAAGTATTCCGTTCTTACCACTCATGCCGGACGCCGGACGTTTATAGTAAATGCCCTTCGGCTCGGTATTCCCGCGCCTGTTATTATGGAATGGACAGGGCACAGCGACTTTAAGGCTATGAAGCCTTATATTAAAATAGTGAATGTCGCAAAGGTTGAAAATATGGAACGCTTTAATTCTCAGGGCTGACGCATCTTAATTTTTTACAACATCAAAACTTTTTAAGGCATAAAG
>ERZ778495.952-NODE-952-length-22710-cov-5.635842_pt1 | contig 22710 bp, 12 predicted proteins | sample MGYA00433100_ERZ778495 | MGnify/ENA primary metagenome ERZ778495 (study PRJEB29527, sample SAMN07138962) | mouse gut metagenome | material: feces | host: mouse | place: China:Nanjing | collected 2016-01-25 ...
TCGCTTTAGGCATCCCTGTCATTTGCTCACGTAATCCTAATTTTGAAATGGATATAGACAAAGAAGAAATAGGAATTACCGTAGCCTATGATGACGTGGAAGGGTGGATCAATGCCATTCATCGCATAGCCGACCATCCCGAAGAAGCCCAAAAGATGGGTGCCAACGCACGGAAGCTGGCAGAAGAACGTTTCAATCTGGAAATCTTTTCCCGCGAAATAGCAGAAAGCTTACTGGAAATATCCAAGATGTCCCCTAAAAAACGTACATTTGCATAAACTTTTATGCACATGAGAGTACTTATCATCAATACGTCTGAGCGAACAGGTGGAGCGGCCATTGCAGCCAACCGCCTCATGGAGGCTTTAAAAAACAACGGAATAAAGGCAAAAATGCTTGTACGTGACAAGCAGACCGACCAGATTAGTGTCGTTGAACTAAAGAAATCATGGTGGAAAGTAGGGCAGTTCATCTGGGAACGTGTCGTTATCTGGCAAGCCAACCACTTCAAGAAACATAACCTGTTTGCCGTTGACATAGCCAATACCGGCACCAATATCACGACATTACCCGAATTCACCCAGGCCGATGTCATTCATCTGCACTGGATCAACCAAGGCATGCTGTCACTGACAGATATCCGGCGTATCATCCAATCCGGCAAACCCGTCGTCTGGACAATGCATGACATGTGGCCTTTCACCGGTATCTGCCATTACGCAGGAGACTGTGACAAATATGCCACACAATGCCACAACTGCCCACTGCTCTACAAAGGAAGCAGAAAAGACATAGCCTACCGTACTTTCCAGAAAAAGAAAAGACTGTTTGAAGGAGCACACGTCACCTTTGTAGCTTGTAGCCGCTGGTTGGAATCATTGGCCAAGAAAAGCGATCTGATCAAAAGTCAGACCATTACCAATATCCCCAATGCCATCAACACCAACCTGTTCAAGCCGCGTGATAAAAAACAGGCCAGAGAAAAATGCCACCTTCCGCAAGACAAGAAGTTATTGCTTTTCGGCTCCGTGAAGATTACCGACAAAAGAAAAGGAATAGATTACCTGGTATCGGCTTGCAAACAAATCGCTGCCTTGTATCCAGATTTCAGTAAAGAACTGGGTGTGGTGGTTTTTGGCAGCCAGGCGGAACAATACGCTTCCCTGTTCCCCTTCCCCATCTATCCGATGAATTATGTCAGCAACGAGAAGGAACTGGTAGATATCTACAATGCCGTCGATTTATACGTCACCCCCTCTTTGCAGGATAATCTGCCCAATACCATCGTGGAAGCAATGGCTTGCGGCATTCCGTGCATAGGCTTCAATGTAGGAGGTATTCCACAAATGATTGACCACCTGCACAACGGCTATGTAGCCGAATATCAGTCTTCCAAGGATCTGGCAAACGGCATTCATTGGGCACTGACCGAAGGAGAATATGAAAGCCTGAGCGAAGAAGCCTGCCGGAAAGCGGTATCCAGCTATTCGGAAAGCACCATTGCCAAGAAATATGTTGAAATCTATAACAAGATTACAGGGAATCATGCATAACCATCATCCTCATCCCAAATTTTCTATCATTACCGTCACCTACAATGCTGCAAAAGTATTGGAGGATACCATACAGAGCATTGTCACGCAGACCTATAAGAACCTGGAATACATTATTGTGGACGGGGGATCAACAGACGGCACACTGGATATCATTCACAAATATCAGGAACATATCACCACCGTTATCAGTGAGCCCGACCAAGGCCTATATGATGCCATGAACAAAGGAATAAAATGGGCAACCGGAGACTATCTTTGTTTCCTGAATGCCGGCGACGGCCTGCACGAGGATGACACCTTGCTGCAAATGGTACATTCCATCCATGGAACAGACTTGCCGGGAGTGCTGTATGGGGAAACGGAAATAGTAGACAGCCAAGGGCATTTTTTACACATGCGCCGCCTGTCCGCACCCGCAACGCTTACCTGGAAAAGCTTCAAGCAAGGAATGCTGGTCTGCCATCAGGCATTCTTCGCCCGCCGCGATCTGGTGGAGCCATACGACCTGCAATACCGTTTCTCCGCAGACTTTGACTGGTGCATCCGTATCATGAAGAAAGCGGATGTGCTCCATAACACCCATCTAACCCTTATTGATTACCTGAATGAAGGAATGACCACCCACAACCATAAAGCCTCGTTGAAAGAACGCTTCCGCATTATGAGCCGTCACTACGGATGGGCAAGCACAGTGACACACCACTTATGGTTCGTTCTGCGCCTGCTCTACAAATAATCCGGAGAGTCTGACTGACAACAGGTCTCAATCCATCTTCCTGCGAGCCTTTCTGACCTGCAAGAAGAAGAACAAGACCAGTACACAAGCCAATACACCCAACGCCACAAAAGCCACCGTTTCCGTAACATGCAGCGATTTCGGGTCGAACTTAAATTCCACTACATGCTTTCCGGCCGGCACATTCATAGCCCGAAGAATATAATCCGCTCTTCCGTGCGGCACTTCCACACCATCAATGTATGCCTGCCAACCGGGATAGTAAATTTCCGAGAAGACCACTGTTCCTCCTGTCTGGGAATTAGTCTCATATTTCAAGTCATTAGGCTCGTAAGCAGTCAGCTTGATACTACCCAGCGTATCTGTTTCAGCCGCCGGTCCCACCTCCGCACGGAACTTCTTATCCACGACAGCCGTTCTTGCCGGGTCTATCCGGTGCAAGGCATCTATCTCTTCATTGGCATTGTCCACATACTGCACCTCGTTTACAAACCAGGCATTTCCCAGCGTATAGGGATTCTGCATCGGGACAGTCTTTCCACCTTGCAGCGGAAGAATAAAGTAACGGGTATTCAGCATGTTCAGCACAGGAAATCCGGACGGATCCACCTTCCGCATATCGCCTCCCGCCTCCGAGACAGCCTTGAACACGTCATTCATCTCGGTACTGATATGTTCCTCTATCATTTCCTGATAGCGGCGTAGCTTGGCGGCATGATATCCGCCGATGCTCTTATGCCAATAAGAAGTCGTGTTTTCATTAAACGTATTGCCGGCCAGGTTCAGCACCCGGAAATCCAACGTTTTATCAGCCAGTATCGCCTTATCCGTTTCGGTCGGTTTAAAGGAATTATCCTGCTGCACCTTTTCCACAAACTGTTCATCATACAAATAGCGTTTGTTCACACTCCACATATCTGCCAGACAGAGGACAGCCAATGCCAAAATCGTCGCCTGCGCCTTCAGTTTGCCCATGCCATACCCCCAAAGAACCGCCGCACCTATTATAATAATAAAGAAACTGCGCCATGCATCCGAAGTAAAGATATGCTGACGGATTTCTTCCAGATTGGCAAGTAACGGAGCCAGTTGATCGGCCGGAATACCCTGCAGCGCCTGCATTTCCGCGCTTGAGACATACGACGGGAAAAAGAAACCGGGAGCCAATGCAAACAGTAAAGCGATGCCGCCTGTCAATCCCAGACTGATATAAAACGAACGGGCCTGTTCCTTCATCAGTTGCGGACGTGCCATAACCTCCTTCAAGGCAAGGACAGCCAACAGAGGGATGGTAAACTCGGCAATGACCAGAATAGAGGAAACCGCACGGAACTTGTCGTACATCGGGATATAATCCAGAAAGAAATCGGTGAATCCCATGAAATTCTTTCCCCAGGACAGCAGGACAGACAAAACAGTAGCCGCCAAAAGCGCCCATTTCATAGGTCCTTTCACTATAAACAGTCCAAGAATAAACAGAAACATCACAAACGCCCCCACGTATACCGGACCGGATGTACCGGGTTGCTCGCCCCAATACTGGCCTATCTGGCTATAAATGCTATTATACATAGGATTCGCCTTTTCCATCGCCTTTTCGTTGGCCGCCAAAGGTACGGAAGCCCCCCCCTTCACATTGGGGACAAGCAAAGAGAACGTCTCGCCGATGCCATAGCTCCACTGGGTGATATAATCTCGTTCCAGACCGCTTTTAGTCTGATTGTGGCTATCCGGCTTCACCAGCTCGCTCTTTCCGCGCATCGTTTCCTTGCTATACTCATACGTATGATACAGGTTGGAGAGATTTATACAAACTCCCAAAATGCCGGCCATCAGCAACACACCCGTTGCCTTCAGAAATTGCGGCATTTCCTTCTTCCGCCAGGCATCCACTCCGAACGCAACCGCCATAAAGAGCATGACAAATAAGAAATAATAACTCATCTGCACATGGTTCGACACGATTTGCAGAGCAACAAAAACGGCTGTCAGCAAACCACCCGACAGATATTTCCCCCTATAAGCCAGAACCATACCGGCTATAGTGGGCGGAATATAGGCCAAGGTTACAAATTTCCAGATGTGCCCGGCAGCTATAATGATGAAAAAATAAGAAGAAAACGCCCACAACACAGCCCCCAATGAAGCCAGCCAGACCGAGAAATCGAATGCACGCAACAATATATAAAAGCCCAGCAGCATGACAAACACATACCACACATAATCCGGGAGATACAAATGATACAACTTCTCCACTCCCTTCAGGGTATCCGTAGAATCATAACTGGGTGCCATCTGATAAGTAGGCATACCACCAAAAATCGAATTCGTCCAGCGCGTACGCTCTCCCGTACGTTCCAGGTATTCTTTCGCTTCTTCACCGGCACCAATGCCCGCCACAGAGTCGTGTTGCGAAAGGATACGCCCTTCTGTCACTGCCGGGAAAAAATAGACAAGCGAGAGAACAGCAAAGAGGATAATCACTACTATATCAGGTAGTATTTTTTTAAATATGTCCATAAGTATATCTGTTTATTCTGAGGGCAAAGATACGATATACTCCTATTTCCACCAAAACAAAAAGTTGCGGATACTCAATTATATGAAAAAAGAGAAGAAAAAGTACATCCTTCAGCCGTAAAGACCCTGCTAAAGAGCATCTACAACTGAAGGATGCAAAGAGAAAACAGAGATCACCTAATAAATCTGATATGGATCTCCAGTTATGTTCAACCTAACAGCACTTCCTTCGGCATGGCCGGGCTGTCCACCTCCGATAAACAGTTTCACCTCTCCGGAACACTCAATCAGATTTCCTTTGGTATCTGTCAAAGCCAAATCTTCGGGCGACAAAGTGAAAACGACTTGCTGCTCTTCTCCTGCCTTCAGACGAACACGCCTGAATCCCTTCAAAGAACAAAGGGGAATGTGAACACGGAGATTCTGAGGATGCACAACATAAAGCTGCACCACTTCGTCGCCGTCACATTTACCGGTATTCCGGACGGTCACTGCCACCTGAATCCGTTTGCCGGTCTGTACCTCGGAAACACAATCTACTTTGCCATAGACAAAGGAAGTATAACTTAACCCATATCCGAAAGGATAACGCACCTCTCCTTTAAAATAACGATACGTGCGATTTTCCATCGAATAGCTTTCAAACGGAGGCAAATCATCGTCACTTTTATAAGTAGTGAGAGGCATACGGCCCGCAGGATTATAATCACCGAACAACACATCTACAATAGCATCGCCCGCTGCCTGTCCGCCATACCATGCCTGAAGAATAGCATCCACATTCCGGCTCTCCCACTCAAACGTCATGACCGATCCCGACATATTGACCAACACTAACGGCCGTCCTGTCTTCTTCAATACCTTCAACAGTTCCGTCTGTATGGCCGGTAAATTCATGGTAGTGCGGTCACCACTGGCAAATCCAGCAAAACCACCAGCACCAGCATCACCAGCCTCACCTTCATAATCGGCACTGATTCCTCCTACAAAAACAATCACATCAGCTTTCCTCGCCTCCGCTGCTATCTGTGCAAAAGAAGGAGCGTCATCCAGCTTCTTAACCATCGCCGTGCCGGGATAATAATCAATCTTGATCCGATCACCGAAACGTTTCTTCAAACTTTGGTAAGGAGTGACTATCTCCGACGGAGTACCATAATAATTGGCCAATTGCGTATGCCCGTTATCAGCATTCGGACCGATAAGGGCGATGCGCTTCACCTTCGATACCTTTAGTGGAAGCAACTGCTTCTCATTTTTAAGTAATACCATGGACTCTTGCGCCATGCGGAGAGCATGCCTCTTGTGGGCATCGCACTCTATCACCTCCCGCCCAATGGCAGCATAAGGCACCCGATCCTGCGGATCGAACATACCCAACTTAAACAGGATTGTGAAAAGCCGTGTCAAGGAAACATTGATGTCACGCTCCGAATGAAGCCCTTTCTGTACGCCTTCAGCAAGCAGCTGATACAAATTGCCACATTCCAAGTCCGTGCCTGCCAGCATGGCATCGCTTGCTGCCACTGTGTTGTTGGCATGTGTCTTGTGATATTCCGCAAAGTCCGTTATCGCCCAACAGTCGGAAGTGACATAGCCATCAAACTTCCATTGGTTGCGCAAGATGTTGACCAATAGCGGATCATTACCGCAACAAGGCTGACCATCCAACCGATTATAAGCACACATCACCCCATGTACTTTTGCTTTTGTCACCAATTCGCGGAAAGCCGGTAGATAAGTATCCCACAAATCGAAGACAGAAGGACGGGCATCAAAAGAATGGCGGTTGTATTCTGGTCCGCTATGCACGGCATAGTGTTTGGCGCAAGCCACAGCTTTCAAGTAGTAAGGATCATCTCCTTCCAGTCCACGCACCATTGCCATTCCCATCCGGGCCGTAAGGAAAGGGTCTTCACCATAAGTTTCTTGACCGCGTCCCCAACGAGGATCGCGAAATATATTGATATTAGGAGTCCAGTAGGTCAATCCACGATACTGGGCAACGCCTTTCCCAGCTTTCAACGCTTCATTGAACAGGGCACGTCCTTCGCTGGAAGTCATGTCTGCCATTGTTTGGAGCGCATCAGTGTCGAAAGTAGCTGCCATACCAATAGCTTGTGGAAAAACTGTCACCTTCTCGGAAGTACGAGCTACACCATGCAACGCTTCATTCCACCAATTATAAGCAGGGATTCCCAGCCGGGGAATAGCAGGAGAATCGTGTTTCATAAGCTGCACTTTCTCTTCCAAGGTCAGACGTGAAATCAAGTCCTTCACCCGTTCTTCCAAGGGAAGACTCACATCTCGAAAAGGAAAATCCTCCAACATTGACTGTGCATAAGCCATGCTGCTAATGCAGCACAACAAAATCAACGAATAAATATTTTTCATGTTGTATATTCTATGTTTAATTTTTCAACGATACTATTTTTTTGCTGCGCGACAGGCCGTTCTCATTATAAGCATCAACGGTAAAATAATAAACGACACCACTGTTCAAACTGCCAATTTCCAACGAAGTATCCTGAAGCACCTGATAACTACTATACAGCTTATCGGGTGCCACTCCATAACGCACAATGTACCCATCGGCTCCTTCGGATTTATCCCACCGAAGCACTACCTTACATGCATCGGCCATATCCCTCCGAACGGTGACTTGTCCGACCACACACGGTGCATCTCCCCGTCCTGTGCCAAAAATACGCAGTTCGCGAAGAGAAACATGCTCAGAAATTGAAAAGCCTTTGTTAGCCCACTTTACGTAGCGAGCATCAAAAGGTTTTTCAAACTCAATGTAATCGTGCGGTCGGTCCGTGCGTTTATCCACATTATCCACAATGGTATACCATTTCTTCCCGTCATTGGAAGCATACAGCACATAGCTTTGATACAGAGACGAATTGAGTCCTTTCTGGGTAGCCCCATATTCATCATAATTGATTTGAATGGCATGTACGGAAAGCGATTCTTTCAAATCGACCTGCAGCCATTCATCTCCATTTCCTTCGGCAACCCAAGCAGTACGCGCTTCTTCGTCTACGGCATGAACAGCCGGATAGTCGGGCAAAGCAGACGATACTGTGACCGGTTTGCGGTAAGAAAGTAACATCCAATCCGGTCGTACTGCAATCGAAGACTCTTCGGTGCCCGGCAGGAACAGCGGATAATCGCCCAAATAAGTATCTGTGAATAAGCAACCATCCGCATCAAATCCAGAAGGATAGAAAGACAAGCGGCGTTCGAACATGTGGCGCACACTGATAGCATTGGTCGCCGCTTTCCACCATTGCTTCCCTGCCTGGAACAGGCATCCGTGACCCGCCCCACCAATAAATCCGGATGGTTTGTAAGAAACAGGATTGGCATCCACATAGTGGAAAGGACCCATTGGAGAATCTCCTATATAAACCCCATCAGCATACGATTTCCATTCCGTACCCGGGCCTGCATATTGCAGATAATACTTACCGCCATGTTCTGTCATCCAAGCACCTTCAATATATGGGCGACGTGTCAGTTCGTTATGTTCTCCCGGCCGTTCCCAACCATGATGCTTTTGGTCACTGTTCAAACAGTCTGCTACTTCGGATTTGGGTTCCAATGTGTTCAAGTCTAGTACTTGAGCACGAATCGGATCTGCTGGAGAAGAACCATGATAGACATACAGATTGTCTCCTTCCACATAAAAGGCCGGATCCCAATGTGACCAGATTTCTTTGACTTGCTCCCATTGACCGGTTTCGGGGCTGTCCGAACGATAAAGCATCCCTTTCCCCCTAGTCGATCCTACATAATATAGATAATCATTATGGACAAAAACAGCCGGAGCATAGTCTTCTATCGGCAATACGGAATCCGGAATAATAACATGTGTCCAGTCCGACAAATCATCAGAATGCCAGTAGCCCGATGATTTGGAAGCAAACAACCAATACTTATCCCGATAAGACACGACTACCGGATCAGCCGCCTCACGGATGCCGTCTCCCCCTTCAATGAGCATAAAACGATAGTCCAAGTTCAAAGGATTACAGAATGTCTTCGGATGGCTGGCGACCGTTGCCTCTATTCTCTCCTCAAAATTGCAGCCCGAACACAAAGTCACAGCCGCCATGATCATGATTATTGATTTCTTTTTCATATCACTGCGAATTATTTATGTTTATCCCTGATTCATCAGTGTCCTCACACACATATTCTGTGCAATTGTCCCCAAGGTACACCCCAAACATATGAAAGCTAAAAAAACGCTTCATTTTCATCTTATTTTCACTGTAATTGTTTTTCCCGCCTTGATGGTTACTTTCTGTTTCCAATCCCAAAAAGCATTGTCTCCCAATGGTTTTCCAGCCTGCGACTTATCTTCTGCCAAAACGGTTACCGTAGCATCAAACATAGTCGGATTACAAAGTACCAATTTCAGACTTCCCCCCGTTTTCTTAATTTCCTTCATCTCTACATGATCAAACGTATACCCCGTTCCCAAATCGGTACGCACATAAATGCCAGGAATCTCCAATGCCATCAAGGCACCGTTCGTTTCATTCCATCCAGTCTTACCTCCATCGCCGCGCGAACCCCGACTGTCGGCATCACAATAAGTCAAACGCTCGGTGATTTTTCCATTCGGTTGCACTCCTTCAGCATGAGCATGAATTACATCACGCAACAAATCAGCATAAAGGACATTGCCCGTAGTACGATATAATTTAAACAACGCATCACCCGACTGAGTACAGAATCCGGGAGCTCCATGTTTATTCTGGGTACTTGCCCAGACAGCACCAGTCAAGTTAGCACCCAGTTGCGCTAATGCCGTATTTTTCGGCAAGCGGTAAGGAAAAGAGACTGTCCAAGTAGCACATAAATTGGCTAAGTCGGCCGATTGTTTCAAAAATCTGTCATCTCCAGTAACTTCATACAGCGTCATCAGCGAAGTCATAAATGCGGCAGCTGTTTCCGAATCCGCATTTTGAAGAATGTCACCGCATCCACCCGAAGTAAAGCCCACCAAAGCAAAGTTATCATAATAGGTCGCTGCTGCCTGACGAGCAATTTCCAAATATATAGGCATACCATAATAGACCGATGCCAAGGCGAGTCCTCCAACCGCCATCGCTCCACCTGTAGTGTTATATGCGGCTACCTTGCCACTCTCTATGTCTAGGTAATTTCCCCAAGTTCCTTCTGTCTGCCAAGTCCTGACAAAAGCATCTGCCAGTGCTTTCACCCGTTTGTTCCATTCCAGCCGGATAGCCGCCTGTTTGCCCTGTTTCTGTAACAACATAAACTGCTTTACCATCCAATAAAGCACATCCGCATTCTTACGGGTCAACCCGATTCCAGGATTCAATTTAGATCCATCCCTATACAGCACTTTCCCATCTGCTCCCAGCACATCATAATAGTACCCGCTTTCACCATAACCGTTCAACAGACCGAAATCGAACGTATTTTTAACACGCTGCAAATGGAAATCATCTCCCAAAGCCAGCATCGGATAAGTGTTCATCAGTCCGCCAATCCAACCGTAAGACATCCAATCGGCATTTTCAGGACAGTAATACTGCCATTTGTCTCCTTCGTGATAACGTTCCTCTATGTTGCGCACCATGCGTGCCAGCACTTCGCTCATCGGCATCAGATTACGCGGTGTCCGACTATCTGTATGTAGTTTCCGTTCGCTCATAAAACGGGAAAGCAGGGCTGGCACATCAGCCGCTTCAAAGTCCACCTTTTCAACACGTATCACAATCTTGTCGCCAGGCTGCACTGACACTCCCCGATCCGGGCTGGGACTAAACCCTATAAATTCAGGCTTATACTCTCGCACACCCGGTGCACTGATCACCAGGCTAGCCATGCTCCTGTCTGCTGCCTCTTCCACAATAAGCGCATGGTCTTTCACTTTTCCCATCCAGTCTATGCCCTGATCGGTAAACAAAAAAAGGCCCTGTTGTTTCTTGCGGTCCAAACAAGCTATCACAGGAGTGGTAGTATTGCTGACATTCACTTCCAGACGAGATTTGGCTCCAAACTCAGGAGAGAGCTGGGGAATAGGGTTGGAAGTCAAAGCCAAATCTTTGCGACGGTAATCGGACTTATCGAGACCTGTAGCATATTCACGATTGACAATCCGTTGGCGGTTGCCATTGTACACTACAGCAGGAATCATCACATAATTATCACTACACCAGTCATATTGGTCAAAAGCTACCGCAACACCAACTTCCTGCATTGCGCGTTTAGCTTCAAATATATATTGATTCCCTCCTTTTTCCTTATCTGAAACAATACTGACAGCCCAGTCCTCCGACTCCGGTCCCAATACGTTGCATTCCTTCAACCGTGCACCCTCATACGCGCATCCCAGCATTCTCACTCCCACTTGGGGATTTCTTTGTTGTGGCAACCAGCCCTGTGCCTGTCCAAGCAACGCGAACAAGCTGAAGCAACCAGCTAATAATGTCTGTTTATTCATGCTATTATCTATTATATTAAAAACTAAAAATCGATATTTTATTTTCATGCTCTTATAGAAACTTTCTACACTTCACAGGATTTGATGGAAAACATAAACAAAAGACAACAAGCATTTTAAAGCAAATAATCTTCTATTCATCTCTTTTTTCTATATCCAGTTTCTATCTGTATATCCAGTTCAGCTTTTTCCAATCCTTCGGCTTCCGCTACAAAGTGAAGCATTCCTTTGTGCCCTCGCTCCGCTTTTACAACAGCCAATAACAAACCATTGAAAGCAGGACGGACGGGACTAGAAAAAGGTATCAGACAAGTCGGGTCGCCATTATCTGTCGCAACGATTCTCCCCGCACCATTTAGTGTGCACGAAACAAGATTTTCTGCTACAGGAACCTCATCTCCCTTCTCATCCAAGAAAGACACTTTCACAAATACTAAATCATCTCCATCTGCTTTAATCGAAGTTTTATCCGGTGTCAATTTCAGTTTGACAGCTCTTCCAGTTGTTCTCACTTCGGTTTCAGCCCACTTCTGCCCATGCTTGTAAGCAACCGCCTTCAATTCTCCGGGCTGATAAATGACATCCTCCCATCTCAAACGATATTCATAGGCCTGCTTTTTCTTTTTTCCCAATGACTTCCCATTCAAAAACAACTCCGCCTCATCACCGGAAGTATAGACAAAAACCGGAATCACCTCACCTTCCTTATCGGGAAAATTCCAATGAGGAAGAATATGTACCATCGGCAATTGAGGAAGCCACCGGGATTGATACAAATAATAACGGTCTTTCGGGAAACCTGCTAAATCTACAATGCCGAAATAACTACTCCGAGAGGTAGGACGGTTTTTCTCAATATCTTCCAACGCCTTTTTCTGCTGTTCCATTTCCTCTTCGCTTAAAGCCGCCACATGGTTCAGTAACACACTGTTATCACTATTATATGGGGTAGGTTCTCCCAAATAATCGAAACCGGTCCAAACAAATTCACCACATATTCCAGGATATCGATCCAACGCCGCAAATTCCTGATCAGGCAATCCTCCCCACCCGGGTTCATTCAAATCGTAAGAAGATACATGAAATCTACGTGGAAAATACTCTCCCCTGGAACTCATAGTCGAACTACTTTCACTGGAATAGCCCGACAAGTATTCGTGTCCTTCCTTATTCAAAAATTCTCCATAGAAATAAGGTCCTCCATACACTCCGGCAGCATAATTCATTCCATGTACATCCACTTGCAGTTCGGTTCCATTCATTGCCGACTTACTGGGATAAGAAGCACCGAAAGTTACCGGACGTGTATTGTCAAACCGATGCACAACTTCTGTCAAATGCCTTGCCATCCCTGATTCCGGATGATATTGTTCCTCCACTTCATTTCCTGTGCTCCACAAAATGACAGAAGGATGGTTACGGTCTCTGCAAACCAAAGACTCGATATCTCGTTCATGCCACTTGGGAAATAAAGCCCCATAATCATATTCCTTTTTTCCAACTCCCCAACAGTCAAATGCTTCATCCATCACCAAGAAGCCCAACTTGTCCGCCAAAGTCAGCAATTCTGGAGCTGGAGGATTATGGGAAGTACGCAAGGCATTGCAACCAAAACTTTTTAAAATCATCAGTTGCCTTTTCAAAGCGGCTTCATTGACAGCTGCTCCCAAGGCTCCTAAATCATGATGATTGCAAGTGCCATTAATCTGTACCCTTTTACCATTCAACAAGAAACCATTATCATGTGTAAACTGAATGGTTCGGAATCCAAAAGGCACTTCATAAACATCAACCTTTTTTTTGTTTCGAAAAACTTTCACCGATGCCATATAACGGTTCGTATGTTCTAAGCTCCATCTTTTAGGGAAAGCAACTTTCAACAATACACTATCCGAGCCAGAAACATCCGAAGGCAATACCAGTTTTCTTGAAGGACTGACCGCTACTTTTTTTCCTCGCACATCATCGGTATTCAATTCATAAATATCTACCGTGTAACTGCATTCCGTTTCTACAGGACCATCATTTTGTATCTTTACATTCACAGATACCTTGCCTTCCTCATCCGTTATGTGCGGTGTTGTTACAAACACCCCCCATTGCGCCACGTGCACAGGATCCGTCACGACCAACCGCACGTGTCGGTATATCCCAGCTCCCGGATACCAACGCGAACCGAGTTTTTCCGTATTTAACCGAACCGCAACCACATTTTCCTCTCCCCAACGTATATGCGGAGTCAAGTCCACCCGAAAAGAAATATATCCATAAGGTCTATCACCGACCTTCTCTCCGTTCAGCCACACTTCTGCATTCGCCATTGCTCCGTCAAAATCTAAATAATATTGCTTTCCCTTATCTTTTGCCGGAATCCTGAAATGTTTACGATACCAACCTATACCCTTCCAAGGCAATTTGCCAGTAAATCCTTCCAGGTCCGGTCGGAACGGTCCTTCAATTCCCCAATCATGAGGAAGGTCTAACTTTCTCCATCCCGAATCATCAAAAGCATATTGCTCCGGAGATACCGGCTCGGGAATTCGTGTTCCATCTGCCTGCCAACCATAGCGAGCAAACAGCCACCCCCAGTCAAAAGAAGTCCCTCCTTGATGTCCTTGTGCCCGAACATACGGAACCGCCAACAACAAGACTATAAATATCAACCATTTTTTTCTCATAACAATCAATCGTATATTCTATAAATGTCATCTATTTTTTACCTCAAAAGGGATATCCCATACTTTCCACTCATATTTACCAGTCTTACTCACCTCAAAAGGTCCCGGACAAGGATTAGCGGCATTTCGTTTCATTCCTTGGTAGTCCCTGCTTATTTTCAACGAGCTGCCATCGGGATGAGTAAAAGCCTGATTCGAGGTTATTGTTTTACCTAAAACAGCCGTGGTGATCAACCGACGTTTTTCCTTCTGTAGCCAATTCCCAACCGCCTTCATAGACAAATACCAGCCATCCGTTTTCTTTATTAACTCCACTTCCAAATCGGAAGCCGGATCAGCCGATGCATTCCCCTCAAATTTCATAGGAAGAGCACATTCATCCCACCGATCGAAAGAAGCACGTTCCGCCAACAGGTTGTTATACCACTGCAAATCACCACCAAGATTCGGTGCCTTGCCTACGGAAACCGTTCCATGAGGTTCATAATAAAAAGTCAGCCTTCCTCCTGCACAACGGTCTTTACCGCCCGTCACTTCTCCACAAATCAAATTATGGACACAAGCGATGCCCTGTGACAAATTCAACGAATGTCGCGACAACAAGATATTGTTAGCAATCAAAATAGGACCATGGCAAACCTCTACAAAAATATCCTCTTGCACATCGTTCTCATGAAAAAGATTACCCGTCACTTGAACACCTTGCGATCCCCAATCCAACCAAAGCCCACGGATCGTACGATAAATATGATTATTTCTCAAAACCGCATCATTCGCAAAATGTAGCTTTATACCTGCCATTTCATCGCCTTCAAAAGTCTCCCCCTGACAAATATCATGTATTTCATTGCCTTCGATTAAACTAAACGCACCTCCGCTACATCCTACGATTCCCGCCTGTCCACACTCATAAATTTCATTATTGCGTATCACATGAAATCCAGCCTCCTCTTTCGTCCACGAAGCCTTTTCAAAATAATCAGTCAATTGCTGTAATGTTTGCCCACCACCAGGTTCCGCATAAATGCGGGGAGGCAATTCCTGATAATGATGGGCATGACCAAAAGTGGAACGTCCCAATGAGATGCCAGAACAACGAGAGTTACGAATAACGTTATTTTCAATCACCCATCCTTTCGCCCAGCGTGGACCTATCAATCCAGGCTGTTCAGCCGATGGAGGTGCCCAATTAGTCGCCGCATTTTCTAATATAAAGCCTCGAACTGTTATATAATTTATACCCGTCTTATCAGGATAAAAGACTTGCGGACGGACGGCAATCTCTACCGAAGCCTCATTCGGATCTATTCCTTCCGGAAATTGCGCCCAAATAGTTGTTTCTCCACCCATTTTCAAAGCCGGTGCTTTCAAAGTGAAACAAACTGTATGCTTTCCAGAGAGTGAACGGTTCATTTTTAAAGGAAATACAGCAAACTTCTCCCAATCCCCTGTATTGGTGACCATAGCCGTACCTAGCAACTCACCATCCGGAGCATCGAGCCTCATTTCCATTATCCCCCCCTTTGCCAGTGTAGCAGCCTGAATATAAAGCGTATCCGATAATTCGCCAAAGTCCACACTATCAAAATGAAGTATTGATCCATCCTTTAAATACCCAAACGGCCAACGATTAACGATAGCTATACAGACCGACTGATCTCCCCCTTCCACAGCTGCCTGCATGGAAGTAACCTGCTGCCCTTTGGAAGGACGTATCCATTCTACATTCATCAAAACAGATCCCCCATTTCCATCAGCCTCCGCATACCAACGCAACTGTCCATCCACCGGATCCATTACCTCATATTTCGAAAAAGTTTCTCGCATTCGTTTGCCATCCAAATAAATGCTTCCCGTATTGTTCGGTCTTCCCTTGCCACGATACCAGCTACCATAAATCTGTTCGTCAAACGGATTTGAACTGCCAAAAAATGAATTAGGAAGCGTCAGTTTCCAAGTATTACCCTGCACCTTGTTCCAACCTTTCACAGGTTCAGAGCCTGTAATAACCACCGTTTCACCAGCAACAGCCTGATAAACTATTCTTTTTTTATCTGATGTTCCTCCGCGTGGTGGAGCCACTCGTTCCCGATAAATACCTTCATGAACAGTAATAACATCGCCAGGCATAGCAACCTGTGCAGCTGCCGTTATCGTTTTAAACGGCCTTTTTACCGATCCTTCGTTAGAATCATCGCCCTCCCCCCCAGAGACATGATACTCCCTGTGCTGAGCTAAAGCCGAACCTCCCAAAATAATCCAAAATAAAAATTGAAAAATACTCTTTTTCATGCCATTCATTTCACTCTATTTTCAAACATAAACCACTCTAAGTTCATCAGGACTTGTTGAGATTCCTCTTTTTCTCTACTCTTAAATACCAAAACAACCGCATGCCTACCAGTGACAGGCTTTACCGAGGTCTCATGAATCTCGTAAGCTACTTCCCCTTCCATCGCATCCAACTCACAACAGCCGATCAATTCTCCATTTGGAGCATCCAGATGTATTTCAATCATAGCATCCGCATTTTTGCCCCATGTCTTACAAACAAAGTGATCCGCTTTCGATCCTGTGAAATCAAAATACTTCCAGTAAGCATAGTCACCATTCTTTATCTCAGACAAATATTCTACCGGAATGTCATGTTCCGGCCTGCGCACTGTAATCATTAAATTCCCGGACATTTCGCAAGTTCTGGCAGCATCCATACGCAATAATGGATCTATAAGACCACCTGCACCTTGTGTCGTCATTTCCACTTCCTGAATACTTCCATCAGGATTGAAACGGATAGGTTCCACACAAGCCTTTCTCATATTAGCCCATCCATGCGTAGGGCGATGATAAAAAATATACCACTGCCCGTTGATCTCAATTATAGAACCATGATTGTTGACCACCGCCTTATTGCTTTTCCAATTATCAATAATCACTCCCCGATACGTATATGGGCCAAAAGGAGAAGTAGCAGTCGCATAATTCAAAGTGGCACAATTTGACTCTCCGTGACGTTGATGGCCACCATATATATAATAATAAATGCCATTCCGCTTACGCACCGAACTTGCCTCGTTAAAAGCATGTGTCTCATAAGTCAGCAAACTATCATGTATTTCTCCTTCCAAAGACAACATATCCTTACTCAGTTTAGCCCCCTTGGCGTATCCCTGCCCCCAAAACAAATAAGCTTGTCCGTCATCGTCTACAAACACAGAAGGGTCAATTCCTTTCGCTCCCCGAATAATTTTACCATCCTTAAAAGGTCCATACGGAGAATCCCCCACAGCTACCCCCTCATCATCACCTCCTCCTTCCAAACAATAATATAGGTAATATTTCCCATTGTGATAGATACAATCGGGAGCATAAAGCACTCTGTCCGTATAGTCTGTTTGCTTTCCTACTCCCTGGGTAGCAAATGAAAACTGATCTACTTCCCAATGCACCAAGTCAGATGTAGACAATACATGATATGAATTAGAACACCATGTTTTACCTGGTTCATCACGTGAGCCATACAAATAAATCCTGCCATCAGGCATCTGCCTCACTTCAGGATCAGCAATATATAAACCTGGAGGAGAAATAGGATTCAACATACCCGATATAACCTGGGCAGGACGGCTATCCTCCTCTGACACATTTTTACCTCCCATATATACACAGCCGGACAGACAAATCCCTACCGCCCATACCATGCTTCGTTTCATACATTTTTGTTTCATATTCCTATCTTTATTCTATATGCCCGCCCGAAGATACCATCTGAAATACCAGTTCTCCACCCTCCAGCAGTTCCTGAAAAGTGATATATGTCCGATCCAGCCTTATCCCGTTCAGTGATACGCTTTCCACCAAGTAATTCTGTTCCGAAAGTCCCTCAGCCCTTATCTTGAAATCCTTGCCGGATGGCAGATGAATCACCACCTCTTCAAAAGAAGGAGTTCCCAATTCATACTGTCCCGAAACGGGATTCATAGGATAGAATCCCAACGCACTGAACACATACCATGCACTCATCTGCCCAGTATCCTCGTTACCGCAAATACCCTCCGGCGTATTGTCATACAACGTATTCAGTACTTGGTGCACATACCTTTGAGCCTTATGCGGTGCTCCCACCTTGTTATACATATAAATGGTGTGATGTCCCGGCTCATTGCCATGCGCATATTGTCCGATCAATCCGGAAATATCCCCAGAAACATTTTCTCCCTGCAAAGCAGACGACATTTGGAACAACGAGTCCAACCGTGCCTCCAAAGCCTGTTTTCCGCCCATTATGGCCGCAAGCCCCTCCACATCGTGAGGCACAAAGAAAGTCCATTGCCAAGCATTTCCTTCACAATAATCATCCTTACGGTGTTCTGAACGCAAAGGATAAAAAGGAGTGCGCCAGTTCCCCCGGCTGTCCCTACCCCGTGCCAAACAAGTTTTTGGGTCTATCACATTACGATAATTCCGGGCACGCTGATGAAAGAAGTCCGCTATCTCTTTTTTTCCTGTCAACTCAGCCAAACGAGCAATCGCCTCATCATCAAATGCATACTCCAATGTACGGGCTGTCGATTCCATTTCCAAGTCACAAGGCACATACCCATATTTCTTATAGTTTTCCAATCCCACAAAATAACCCATGGAATAGCCGCACGTATCCTTCATGGCCGAATGCACCATCGCTTCCAACGCCCGCTCTACATCGAAATCCGTAATCCCGTTCATAAAGCAATTGGTTATCAATGGCATGGAATGTATTCCGATCATCTGATAAGTCTCCATTCCTGACAATGTCCAAATGGGAAGCTGGCCGGCATATTTATCATGTTCCAAAGCTGTTTTCACATAATCACCCATGACACCAGGATGCAGAACCGCCGCCAGCGGACAAGCAGCCCGGAATGTGTCCCAAAGTCCTATCACTGCACCATAATAATCAAAACCATCGGTTTGATGTACCTGTTCATCCGGACCGCGAAAACGATAATCTACATCCGAAAAAAGCATCGGATAGAGCATGACATTATGTAAAGAGGTATAAAACAATTCTTTTTTCTTCGTATCGGATGTATATACTTCGATCTGCGACAACAGTTCGTTCCAATTCCTGTCTGCTTCCAACCGTACTTTCTCAAAATCATTTCCATCGGCTTCTGCCAACCAGTTTTGATAAGCACCATCCATATCCACCCCTGAGATAGCCGTCTTCACTACCAATTCATTCCGATTATCCTCAAAATCCAGCAACAGTTTCACATTCTCACCGCAAACCGATTTCTTCTCTTCCACTGGAAGATTGTCTACATAAAATCGGACGGAATGTATCGGGCTGGAAAAAGTAGTATAGAAATAAACCTGCTGGTGATAGGCCCACCCGTTCGACTTACGGTATCCCCGAACAGTATAGGAATCCACCTGCTCAATAAAAGAGGCATACACTGTGTCCACATCGTGTTCCGGCTGAATGGTACACGCACACTGCGAACCATATTCCAAATCGATGAGCACAGGCATGCGTCCGGCTTCCTGATATGTATAACGCTGTATTCCGCACCGGCGCGAAGCGGTCAATTCCACTGACACATCACCACCATACAAGTCCACCTGATAATGCCCCGGAACCGCTTCTTCATGCTCATGGCTGAAGGAGGATCGGAAATGCTGTGAAGGAAGCTCATGCACCTCGTCCACGGCCGTCCTCTGAGGCAAAGGCATGAAAAGAATATCCAAGAAATCGGCACACCCTCCGCCACTTTTATGTAAATGGCTGAACCCTAATATCGTTGTATCATTATAATGATATCCGGAACCGAAAGATCGCGTATCAGCCCCCAACTGCATCATACCAAAAGGAACAGACGCGACCGGAGCCACTCTCCCGTCTCCACCTGTCCCGACAAATTTGTTAACCAAACCACTATAATTGTCCAATGCCGGTGCCTTTTCACAGGCAACCAACATTGAACTTAAACATATATAAACACTTAAAAAAACGACATTCTTCATACGTTCTTCTCTTTAATATCCGGCGGCACGACTCAACGGATAGGCCTTAACCTTCTTACCGTCCACCAACTGATACAACACCCAATTATCGCCATCGGCTCCGGCTTCCAAAGTCCAGTCATAAACCGGATTCATCAACAATTTCTTGATACTACGCGGAAAAGCATTCGCCCTGCGCGCCTCTTCCCAAGTACGGATAGCCCGGAAAATCTGTTCTTTTTGCGGACACTTTTCCACATCCTCTTGATTAATTGTCAAAAAATACGTTGCACCATATCCTATCGAAATTGCCTGGATGTGTTCATATTGGGCAACAAAAGAAGTATCCTTGATAGCAAAGTTCCCTCCAAACGACACCGGATAATAGTTGGCATACGTCACATCGCGCAAATCCTTTCCCTGACTGGTTGTACTTCCCCATTCACGAGTATCCACATCATATAGATTGCGTCCGCCTCCCACATTCCATACACTTTGGTAATGCCAAGAACCTTCCGACAAAGTAGCGCCCGAGAATCGGATATAAGGCACTTCCAATTCTTTTGCATGATCAAACATCTTATGGAAAAAACGCTTGGCAGAATAATATCCGTGCCCATTGTTAAACAAAAACTCCTGCCCGTCAAAATCATACAAAGTCACCCCACTTTTTTTTGCTACTTCTGCATAATATTCGGCTATTTCATCCTGAAGCGCCATATTAGGAATAATACCTTCGTAACCGTAATTAATTGTCACCTGCAATTTATACACTTCGTCATTAGCTTGATGTGATGCCGCTTCGGTTCCCCAATAACCTCTTTTCACATTTTTCAATGTATAAGGAGCTGTTTCGGAAACTCCCAGATAATGAATCAGTTCCTTTCCTATTTTGATCATATTCAGATTCTCGCAATGCCCTTCCCAGCTGGCAATCTCTTCCATATAAGTAGGATCGTCAATCACAATTACCGTATCTTCAGGAGTAATGTCTTTCATCAAAATCCGTTTCTGCTGATAGCATAAGCTGTCACTGGGCAAAGGAGCTGCATCTTTTGTTCCCGGCGCCAGCGAATTGGTGATGCACACACGCCCCAACATCAGTCCTTCCGCCGCTGCCATATCTGCAAACTCACGATGCGACTTATTTCCATTCCGGAAGCGAAACGGTTTTTTCGACTGATCTCTGCCGTCCAAATAACCCTCATTCGCCCGATCGGGACGCAAGAACCCTTGGTCATAAGCATGAATGGCCGGGAAACCTAACTGTTTTGTATAAGATATGATACTGTCATACTGACGACCGCTAGTCATTACATCGGGAGAATAAGCTGCCGGATCCTTTATCCATTTGCCATTGACAGTAGGATAAGGCAACCCCTCGGAAAGCACCACGGTTTGAATCACATCCATCAATGCCGTACTGTCCGGGCTTCCCCATAAAGCCACGGAAGAACCTATAAAATCAACTCCCGGAAGAGGTTCTACATCAATATGATTAGGTACATTGGCCGGCATATTGGGGATCAGCGAATAAAATACCTGACGGGGTTTGGAACGATCGCGCGACTGATAGTTTAAAAAGATTCTGCCCAGACTGTCCACCATGGCGGCATTACCATACATTATGCGATAGTAAGGTTCCTTATTGGCATAAAAAGCCACATCACTGACACCGTCTCCACCCAATGTAAAGACCTGCCCTTCATGCAAACTATCCGGCAAAGGGAAACGCTCAGCGTCAGGGGTGTGGATGATATACTGAAATGGTGCAGCATCCCCTTCGATGTCGGCAGTACCTCCCAGTGTGTTGTCGTCCAAGGCCAGCATACCAATACTATAATTCACCACATCACTTGTATCACGGGCCACACCGATAATTTCTCCCATCAGATTGGTGATGTTAGTATAATAAGTTCCCCACTGGATAGCGTCTACATCATGACAAGGTTCAAGGCTGACCAATGATAGCTTCAGGTACTTATCCTTAGGTTGCAATTCTACTTGTGCCACCGATCCGTTCGGATAGTCGATGGTAAACAACTGCGTACCTTCATTAAAACGTGCCTTTTGAGGATAATAATATACGTTTTTTTTACTGTCATACAAAGACATTAGCGGTGAAGGCTTGTCAATCGGGCTAAATTCACGATTAGGACTCACCGTAATGTTCTTCATACTAGTGATATATCCTTTGCCATTCACATCAATACTAAAATAATTTGTTTTAAAATTCCATGACTGCTCCGTCGTACATCCCACCCATAATAAGGAGGACAATAGAAAAAAAATACTTTTTTTACGGCTTTTGCGCCAACATTTCTTTATCTGTTCCATTTTAATCTTTATTTATTATTCGACTATATCCAAGTATTATTACCCTATAAACGGAAACCTGTTAACAACCTTTTACCTAAAAAAAACAATACCTTCACCAACAACATACGATGTATTACTCCATTTATCCACATCTCTATTTACACATTTTAAAAAATCACATTTCACTATTCCGAAATCGTATGCTTGTCTGATTCTTCACCATCAAGACAAGCAATTTGTAATAATGAGGTAGCGATTTATACGTTTTTTTTCATTAATTAACCAAGTAAGAGATCAAACATTCCGAACTTAATCTTGAGGCAACCAATCGAATGCCTCCACTTTCTTCCCATCTTCCATCCGGTAGGCTGAGAAGATGCAAGTTTCACCATTTCCTCTGCCGAATCGAATGTCCATTCATCGTTTCGG
>ERZ778495.954-NODE-954-length-22671-cov-6.570039_pt1 | contig 22671 bp, 20 predicted proteins | sample MGYA00433100_ERZ778495 | MGnify/ENA primary metagenome ERZ778495 (study PRJEB29527, sample SAMN07138962) | mouse gut metagenome | material: feces | host: mouse | place: China:Nanjing | collected 2016-01-25 ...
ATTGCTATAGATAATTTACCACCCACGACTGCGCTGTCTTCCTACGAAGGTGATGTTTCAGTTATTAAATTTCCGAATAATGTAACGGTTCTTTTTCCTCAAGATAAACCACAAATCAATGGCCTTTGCGATGTATCTATCACAAATTCTGCGGGAAATGGTATTGAATGTAATGTTTCATTTCGAATAGTATTTGCTGGTGATGTAAAATCGGTAACGGTCAAAAGGACCAAGAAACTTTGTTATGACAGCTGGACACACAAAGTAGAAAATAAGGTTATAGATTTAACTGGAAAATCCAGTCCTTATACCTTTACATATATGTTACATCTTACAGATGGAGATAATTTCATTCCTGTTATCATAGAAGATAATCATGGAAATAAACGTGAGTTTGAACTTAATGAAAGGGCTGAATTTGTAAGAAACGATGTGCCGAGTATTAACATAGATAATAATATCAATATTGACAACTAATCATCTGCATTACAATCACTTGATAAGTCAGTGTATTCTCTATAAGAATATTTATTGTTGATTGAGCTTATTTTACTCATATGTCTTTGCTTCTTGTACTCTAAAAAATATGGAATGGCGTAAATTCTTAAATAATGCATGGAACAACTTTTTTGAGAAGAAAAAGAGTGAAGGTGCAGAATTTATGCCATACCTAAATTCTTTTGCTGAATCTTATAAAACAAGGTTGGCGGTTATTGAACGACATCTTCAAAGAAAAGATTATAGCTTCGGTAAATGGAAAGCAACTCTAATACCCAAGAAAGATGGAAGTTACAGACCGCTAATCATTCCATATTCTATTAGTGATAAAATTGTATTAAAGGCCATTAGTGACTATCTGTCAAAAACTTTATCCTATTTATTTAACAGTGTTAGCTCTATTAGTTATGCCTATCAAAAAGGGAAAAGTACACGAGATGCTTTAATTCAATTAAAAAGGATGCACCATACAAAAAATGCCTTATTGAAAATAGATATAAAGCATTTTTTTGATGAAATTGATAAGACGATTCTTTTAGATTTATTAGATCATCAACCGATTGATAACTATGTAAAGGATTTAATTTGTAAAGGCATTAATCCTATTGTTGACTATTCGAACATTAAAAAAGACGATATAGATCAATTTCCCAAAGGAGGAATACCTCAAGGCAATCCAATTTCATCAGTATTAAGTAACTTATATCTCTATGAGTTAGATAAATTAACCATTTCCAAAGGATGGAAAATGGTTAGATATGCAGATGATATGGTGTTCTCTGTGTCTGACCTAAAAGAAGCTCAACTTGTTCTATCTCAAGTAGAAGAATACTTATTGAAGTATCGTAATTTGACTATACATCCTTTAGAAAAATCCTCTGATGCAAAAACTACAATTTTCCTAAATCCAAAGAAGCAGAATATGAAGTATTTGGGCGTGATTTTTGATGGTCAAAATTTACATCCGACAAAAGAATGTTGCTATCAAATAATTGGAAGAATTAAAACAATACTCAAAAGTACAAGAACTTCTGAAGAAAAAGCAATGGCGATAAAAACTGCTATTGCACAATGGTGTGGCTATTACGCCTTTACTGACATTTCCGCCAATCAGATTAAATGGATGAGTAATGCTATCAATCATCAAATTAAAAAATCCAAGTTAGATATTCCAAAAGTCAACATTCCGGAAGTAGTATTAAAAACAAGAAAACGTCAAAATAGTCGATTCGCCAAATTGTTTCATCCGATACAAATTGGAGAAGAACATAAGTGGTTGAACATTTATGGCTAAAAAGCCTTTGTCAGTATCACAAATATTTTTTGTACCTTTGCGCTTGAAAGAGTTACTTGAAACGCAAATCATGGCAAAACGCAGCAAATGGCACAGTTGCCAAGTCATTACCTCAAAATTGGGTAATTCTCCCAAAGTCCTTTGTATAAGGCACTAAGAAAAGTATTCCAAATATAGACAAATATTCTGCCGTAATCAAGTATTTTCATGCTATACTTCACGCTATATGCAATGGTTTTTTGCTGTCTGCTCTTCATCGTGCCTGATGTTTGTCGCGGCCGTTCGGACAATAGCCCCCTGCCGTTCAGTATGAAGCGGTGCACGGTATGCCGCAGGCGATCACCCTGTCGCGGATGGCGTCGAGTGCCTCTTTCGGAGCTTTTCTCAGTCCGTGTGCCGGTGTCTCCCTGTCTATGGTGTATATCATCACGCTCTCGGGGCTTATGCTTTTCACCGTTTCGAGCCACGGTGCCACATATTCGTCGACGGTATTGTCCACGCTCCGTCCGTCGGCCTCTCCTGTCATGAACATCGTCTGTATGATGAGATGCCCTTTGAAAGCCCTCATAGCTTCCTTTACGGCTTCGAGGTCGAATGTGCCTGTCGGCCTGTCCACGGCATTTATGTACCCGATGTCTGTCGTGTCGAGTTTCAGAATGTTGTTGTCCACCCTCATCAGTGCGTTGTGTACGTTGCGGCGGGTGATGCGGGTAGAGTTGCTGAGCACCGAAATTTTCGCGTCCGGGAAGTGGAGGTCGCGTAGCGATATGGTGTCGTCTATTATTCCGGCAAACTCAGGGTGGCATGTCGGCTCTCCGTTGCCTGCGAATGTCAGCACGTCGGGGGCCGTTCCATCCGCTTTCATTTCTTGCAGTTTGGCTTCGAGTGCGGCCGCCACCTCGCCCCGCGACGGCATTCCGAGGGTGGGGCGGTGGTCTTTGTTAAATCCGCATTCGCAATATATGCAGTCGAATGTGCATACCTTGCCGTCGGCCGGCAGCAGGTTGATGCCGAGCGACACTCCGAGCCTGCGGCTTCTCACAGGTCCGAATATTGGCGATGGATAAATGATAGTACTCATCTGTATTTCTTTTAATGGAATTCAAAGGTACATAAAAATACCGCACGACTGCGGTTAATACATGTTAAATGTATTGTGTGTTAATGGATTTTTTTGTTACTTTGCATCAATTTTGGTGTATTACGTCCGAAAAGATAATGGGAAAAAGAAAGAAAAAGAACCGTTCGCGTGGCGGGATGCAGGCCGTGACGTTATGTATAAGCACCACATTGGTGCTGATCCTTCTCGGGTTGATGGTGTTTTTCGTGCTTGCGGCGCGTAACCTGTCTGCCTATGTCAAGGAAAACCTCACCGTGACGTTGATGCTCGGAGACTCGGTCTCCGTAAATCAGGCCCGCATGCTGTGCCGTGACCTTTACCGCAGGCCTTATTCTCATGACATAGACTACATCAGCAAGGAACAGGCCCAGCAGGAGCAGTGCGCCGCGATGGGTTCCGACCCGTCGGAATTTCTCGGGTTCAATCCCTTTGTAGCCACTGTCGAGGTACGTATGAAAGCCGATTACGCCAACCGCGACTCCCTCAGGTGGATATCGAAAGAGTTGCGCAAGCGGCCGGAAGTCACTGACGTGGCATACCAGGAAGACCTTATGGACAGCGTGAACGATAATCTGGGCAAGGTCAGCATAGTGCTCCTCGTGCTCGCCGTGCTGCTCACCTGCGTCTCTTTCTCGCTTATCAGCAACACCGTGCGCCTTGGCATATACTCACGCCGTTTCCTCATTCACACCATGAAGCTCGTCGGAGCGTCATGGGGATTTATACGCCGTCCGTTCCTGCGCCGTGCCATGGGGCTCGGATTGCTTGCCGCCCTGTTTGCCTGTACGGCTCTCGGCGGAGGCTTTTATATGCTCTATCGCTATGAGCCGGGCATCATGACGATTGTCACATGGGAGGAACTTGCCGCCACGGCAGGCTCGGTGTTCCTCTTCGGAATAGTGATTACTGCAGTGTGCTCGTACCTGTCTGTCAATAAATTCCTGAAAATGACAGCCGGGGAGCTTTACAATATCTGACGGATGCATGTACGCCATACGGTGGATACGTGCCGGATATGCCGGCCGTGCATTTCAGTACCGGTAAGAAAACATATCACCAATAATAAATATGGATAAGAGAAATTTTGCTTTCGACCGTGTGAACTTCATCCTCCTTGCCGTGAGCATGGCAGTGATAGTTCTCGGTTTTATTCTGATGAGTGGTCCGGGGTCGACAGACACGACCTATAATCCGGAAATATTCAGCGCACGACGCATTAAACTTGCTCCGGCGCTGTGTGTCATCGGCTTCCTGTCGATGATATATTCAGTTCTTCACAAGCCCAAGACCGTGGCGGGAAATGATGATAAAAAGGAAGAAACCGTAAATCCGGAGAATACCGATGAGTTGGTTTGAGGCATTGATCTTAGGCCTTGTGCAGGGGCTGACGGAGTATCTCCCGGTGAGCAGTAGCGGACATTTGGCCATAGGCTCACATCTCTTCGGACTGGAAGGGGCGGAAAATCTGGCTTTCACCGTTCTTGTCCATGTGGCAACGGTGATGAGCACGCTTGTCATTCTTTGGAGCGAGATAGACTGGATTGTACGCGGGTTGTTCAAGTGCGAACTTAACGCGGAGACCAAATATGCTTTGAATATCGTCGTGTCGATGGTCCCTATCGGTATAGTGGGAGTGTTTTTCAAGTATAAAGTGGAGGAAATCTTCGGATCGGGACTGCTTGTCGTGGGGTGCATGCTCCTTGTGACAGCCGTTCTTCTTACATTCTCTTACTATGCCAAGCCGCGTCAGAAAGAACATATAGGCTGGCTCGACGCCCTGATTATCGGTCTGGCGCAGGCTTGTGCCGTGATGCCGGGCCTGTCGCGTTCGGGCAGTACGATCGCCACCGGTCTGCTGCTGGGCAACAAGAAAGAAAATCTCGCGCAGTTCTCTTTCCTCATGGTTATCCCGCCCATTCTCGGCGAGGCTCTTCTCGATGTAATGAAGGCCGTCAAGGGCGAGGACACTTTCGGCGGGATAGACACCCTTCCGCTTGTGGTCGGCTTCGTGGCGGCGTTCCTGTCGGGTTGCGTGGCGTGCAGATGGATGATTGATATAGTCAAGAAAGGCAAGCTGGTATACTTCGGCATCTACTGTGCCATAGCCGGAACGGCCACTGTTCTGTTCTCTGTTTTATGATTAAAAGTATCCCTGCGATGAATTTCACCGAAGGAGAAATTATATATTTGAACAAGCCTTACGGCATGTCGAGTTTCGGAGCGCTTGCCCGTGTGCGTTATCTCATATCGCGGCGTATAGGTGTCAAGAAAGTGAAGACAGGCCATGCGGGCACTCTTGACCCGTTGGCCACGGGCGTGTTGATAATATGCACCGGACGGAAGACCAAGGAAATAGAGGCTTTGCAGTATCGTGACAAGGAATATACGGCCACGCTGCAACTCGGATGCACCACCCCGAGCTATGACCGTGAGCATACGGTAGACTACACATTCCCTACGGCGCACATCACCCGGGAGCTTATTCTCGACACTCTTCCGCGCTTTCTCGGAGAGATACAGCAGGTGCCGCCGGAGTATTCGGCGTGCAAGATAGACGGCAAGCGTGCATATAAGATGATGCGTAAGGGTGAGAAAGTGGAACTCAAGCCCAAGACATTGCGCATTGACGAGATAGAACTCACATTTTTCGACCCTGTCAGGATGCAGATGGGTATACGTGTGGTATGCGGCAAGGGTACGTATATCAGGGCTTTGGCGCGCGACATCGGGATTGCGCTCGGCAGCGGCGCTTTTCTCACCGAGTTGTGCCGTACCCGTATAGGGGATGTAAGGCTGGAGCGATGCGTCGCCTTGGACGACTTCCCCGCATGGCTGGAAAGCATGCCGGTAGACGATGACGCGAAGACCTGTATATGATAATATAAAGAAAGGAGAATATTAAATATGAAACTGTCACAATTCAAATTCAAGTTGCCGGAGGCTCAAGTGGCGCTCGAACCGGCATTCCGTGCTTTCGAAAATGAGGACGGAACGATAGATAAAGTGTATCACAGAGATGAATGTCGCCTGATGGTCGTGCACCGTAAGAGCAGGGTCATAGACATGTTCAAGACCGATGCCGACGGCAATGAGATGAAAGGTGCCGACGGTAGTCCGCTGTTTCTCACGTTCAGGGATATTGTCAACTATTTCGATGAGGGCGACACGTTCATATTTAACGATACGAAAGTGTTTCCCGCGCGTCTTTACGGTACGAAAGAGAAGACCGACGCCAAGATAGAAGTATTTCTGTTGCGCGAACTTAACGAAGAGCTCCGGTTGTGGGATGTGCTCGTCGAGCCAGCCCGCAAGATACGAATAGGCAATAAGCTGTTCTTCGATGAAGACGGGCCGATGGTCGCCGAGGTGATAGACAATACCACAAGCCGCGGCCGCACGTTGCGTTTTCTGTACGATTGCCCTCACGATGAGTTCAAGCGCGAGCTGTTTTCTCTCGGCGAGGCTCCGTTGCCACGATATATTGTTGACCACCGTCGGGCTACGGCCGACGATATGGAGAACTTCCAGACCATATACGCAAAGAACGAGGGAGCGGTCACCGCACCGTCATCTGGTCTTCATTTCAGCCGCGAACTGATGAAAATGATGGAAATCAGGGGGTATAACTTCTCGTATATCACCGTGCATTGCGGTCTCGGCAACTTCGAGCCGATAGAAGTCGAGGACCTCACCAAGCATAAGATGAGTTCCGAGCAGATGGAGATAGGTCCCGAAGCGTGCCGCATTGTTAACGGCGCCAAGATGGCAGGGCACCGTATCTGCGCCGTGGGAGTGAGCACAGCCCGTGCCACTGAGACCGCAGTGGGCACCGACGGGCTGCTGAAAGAGTACGAAGGGTGGACGAACAAGTTTATTTTCCCGCCCTACGACTTCGGAATGGCAAACAGTCTGATCGCCAATTTCTACCATCCCGAGTCCACCATGCTCATGACCACAGCTGCGTTCGGTGGCTACGATATCGTGATGGAGGCCTATTCGAAAGCCCTTAAAAACGGTTATCGCTTCGGTTGTTATGGAGACGCGCTTCTCATTGTTGACGATTGATGATGTGATGGCCGGCTGACGACGGCCTGTCTGCGGGTGAATTCAAGTCGGTTTGAATACCGTTTACCGTAGGATTGCCGGATGGTTACACCCCAATAGTATACAGAATATCGAGACGCAAATCCGATATTGAAGTCGGATTACCGGATGTCTGCAACCACATAATATGTCCATGCACAAGTTATACCTTGGTCTCGGAGCGAATATAGGCGACTGCCGGCGCACCATTTCGGAGGCCATTGACGAGATAGGAGAGCAGATCGGCACCGTTGTGTGCCGGTCTGCTCTTTATGATACCGAGCCGTGGGGCTTCGAGTCGTCCAACCGTTTCGTCAATGCGGTGGTCTGTTGCGATACTGTCCTGAGTCCGCGGGAAGTGCTTGACCGTACCAGGCGGATAGAACGACGGCTCGGACGCAAGGAGAAGACCGTGGCGGGGCGGTATCACGACCGTGCGATTGACATCGACATACTGCTCTACGACGACATTACCGTCGACGAGCCCGACCTTAAAATCCCTCATCCGCTGATGCAAGAGCGTGATTTCGTGATGATACCGCTGCGTGAGATAATGGGAGAAGAGACGCCCGTGATGCCGGAACAGAGATTGTGAGGTGTGATAATAGCCTGCCGAATGACGGATGAGGAGTCCTGAATTGCGGCGCACATTCCGCTGTGGCATGTAATGAATGCCGGTCGGACAGCGATTAAGATGTATCGAAGTGTGTTGTAAAAACCACTGTGGCATATAATAATTACTAATCATAAAACAATAAAAACAGCATGAAAAAGACCTTATTGAGTATCTTTGTCGCCGCGCTCGCCTTTGCCGCAAGCGCGCATGCGGACAATCCTTACAAGCACTACACGGCCAACCTGCCTTTCAAGATGCCGGAGGTGAAAGCGCCGGTGTTTCCCGATCGTGACGTGAACCTGAAAGATTTCGGAGCCGTTGGCGACGGCAAGACCCTATGTACCGAAGCCTTTGCCAAGGCGATAGACAACCTGAGCGGCAAGGGCGGCGGCCGGCTTGTCGTGCCGAGAGGTATATGGCATACAGGGCCGATAGTGTTGAAGAGCAATATCAACCTGCATCTTGAAAAGGGAGCGGTAATCCTTTTCGCTGCCGACGAGTCACTGTATCCGCTCATCAGCACATCTTTCGAGGGACTTGAGACACGCCGTTGCCAGTCTCCGCTGAGCGCAAACGGAGCCACTAACATTGCCGTAACCGGCAAAGGGGCTATAGATGGTAACGGCCAATACTGGCGTCCGCTCAAAAAAGCGAAGGTGACCGAGGCACAGTGGAAGTCGTTCACCGGCAAGGGCGGCGTGCTGAAACGTGCCGACTTGTGGTTCCCCTCCGAGGGGTATGCCAAGGGCGATGCCGGAGCTAACATGAATGTGCCGCAGGGAATGAAGTCGGAAGACGACTGGAAAAGCGTCAAACGTTTCCTGCGCCCCGTGATGGTGAGTCTCGTCAATTGCAAGAACGTGTTGTTGCAGGGCGTTATTTTCCAGAATTCCCCCGCTTGGAACATACATCCTCTGATGTGCGAGAACATCATAATAGACGATGTACTTGCTCGAAACCCATCGTATGCGCAGAACGGTGATGCCCTTGATCTCGAATCGTGCAAGAACGCCTTGATTGTAAACTCCAAGTTTGATGCCGGTGACGACGGTATCTGTATCAAGAGCGGAAAAGACGCCGACGGTCGCCGTCGTGGCCGTCCGTGTGAGAACGTTGTGGTAGACGGATGCACGGTGTTTGCCGGTCATGGCGGTTTCGTGGTAGGTTCGGAGATGAGCGGCGGCGTGCGCAACATCATGGTGACCGACTGTCAGTTTCTCGGTACCGATGTAGGTCTTCGCTTCAAGAGTACCCGCGGACGCGGAGGAATTGTCGAAAACATATTCATCGACGGCATATCGATGAACGACATAAAGAACGACGCGATCACGTTCAATATGTATTACGGCGGAAAGTCTATTGCCGAGTCAATCGCCGACGGTGACAATCCCAATGTGTCAGACAAGAAACCCGTGGACGAGACAACTCCGATATTCCGTAATATAGATATACGCAGGGTCGTTTGCAATGGCTCTGGACGTGCCATGGAATTCAAGGGGCTTCCCGAAATGCCCATAGACGGTATCACGCTGACAGATATAGACATCATAACCCGTGGCGACGCTGAGTTTGCCAACGCCAAGAATATAAAGAAGAGCAATGTCAACATAAAAGTGGTGAAGTAGTTCTTTAGAAATGTTTCTTCGGAGTTAAGAAGTTAAGGAGTTAAGCCAAATGCTTATTGGGATAGTTGGGTGATAGGTGTTAAGTAGCAAGTAGATATGCTTTAACAGAAAGCAATCAAACCTCCGTGCTCTTCACTTAAAGACCGTAATCAAATAAGCATTGGGCTTAACTCCTTAACTTCTTAATTCCGAAGAAAAATCTTCCGGACTCTCCCGATAAAGCTTCACTGAAAAAAAAGGCTCCGACCGTCATTCGACAGTCGGAGCCTTTTATTTCTTTAGATTTCCGATCGCTTATTTACGCAGACCCAAAGCCTTGATGATCGCGCGGTAACGCTCCACGTCACGGTCGTAGAGATAGTTGAGCAGCGCACGGCGCTTACCTACGAGTTGTGTCAGTGAACGTGCTGTGGTGAAGTCCTTGCGGTTCTTCTTCAAGTGCTCTGTCAGGTGAGAGATGCGGTATGAGAAAAGCGCAATCTGGCTTTCGGCAGAGCCTGTGTCTGTCGTTGATTTGCCATACTTACCGAAAATCTCTTGTTTTTTTGTTTGATCCAAATACATTTTTGTTTTGATTAATTTGTTGTTTCATTACATCTGTCAGACGCTTCCCGCCTTAATCACAACGGTTACATCATCGAATGCACCGGATTTTCCGGATTTCGGCCGCAAAGTTACATCTTTTTTTTCATACAGCCAAATGGTATTGAGCTTTTTTCAATGTTTAACCAACTGTCGCATATATGCCAAATATCATTGATTTTATGTCGGTTGTGAGTGTTTTCACAACTTCGTCCGTTTTTTTTGCATACTTTGTTTTGCGCATTGGAGTATATACTCCTTTCCACTTTCGTGTTTCGTTTCGAGCGGTGTGCAGCGGGGGGCCGTCTTGTCCGGTATTCCCGTATGCACGCCGAGATGCCTAAAAAAGAGGTCTTGCGGAGCCTTTACGGCCCAAAAAAACGGGGAAACACTGCTCTGTCTGCTCTAAAAATATTAACTTTGCACCCGATTTTTAAGGTATAACGAAATGCAAGACATCAGAAACATCGCCATCATCGCGCACGTAGACCATGGCAAGACCACACTTGTGGACAAGATGATGCTGGCCGGCAACCTGTTTCGTGAGGGACAGGATCTCAGCGGACAAGTATTGGACAGCAACGACCTCGAACGTGAGCGAGGCATAACAATCCTCTCTAAAAATGTGTCGATAGACTGGAAAGGAGTGAAGATAAACATCATCGACACTCCGGGACACTCCGATTTCGGCGGTGAGGTGGAGCGTGTGCTCAACATGGCAGACGGATGTCTGTTGCTTGTGGATGCCTTTGAAGGCCCGATGCCGCAGACGCGTTTCGTGCTGCAAAAAGCATTGCAGATAGGTCTTAAACCGATAGTGGTTGTTAACAAGGTTGACAAGCCCAACTGCCGCCCCGAAGAGGTGTACGAGATGGTGTTCGACCTGATGTTCTCTCTAAACGCCACCGAAGACCAGCTTGACTTCCCCGTGGTTTACGGTTCGGCCAAGAACGGATGGATGAGTGCCGACTACAAGAACCCGACGACAGACATCACATATCTGCTCGATAAGATCGTCGAGGTTATTCCGGCCCCGAAAGTGATCGAGGGTACTCCGCAGATGCTTATCACAAGTCTCGACTATTCGAGCTACACAGGCCGTATAGCCGTGGGACGCGTCCATCGCGGACTCCTGGCCGAGGGCATGAATATCGTGATATCGCACCGTGACGGTTCTACCGAGCGCACGAGGATAAAGGAACTGCACACGTTCGAGGGCATGGGACATGCCAAGACGAGCCAAGTGCAGAGCGGAGATATCTGCGCCATAATCGGATTGGACCGCTTTGAGATCGGCGACACTATATGCGATGCCGAAAATCCCGAGCCGTTGCCGCCAATAGCGATAGACGAGCCGACCATGAGCATGCTGTTCACCATCAACGACTCGCCGTTCTTCGGCCGTGAGGGCAAGTTTGTCACCAGCCGTCATATCAACGACAGACTGACAAAAGAGCTTGAGAAGAACCTTGCCCTGCGTGTGGCTCCGTTCGAGGATTATACCGACAAGTGGGTTGTCAGCGGCCGTGGAGTGTTGCATCTCTCGGTGCTCATCGAGACTATGCGCCGTGAGGGATATGAGTTGCAGGTAGGTCAGCCGCAGGTTATATACAAGGAGATAGACGGTCAGCGCTGCGAGCCGATTGAGGAACTGACGATCAATGTGCCGGAAGAGTTTTCCAGCAAGATGATAGACATGGTGACACGCCGCAAAGGCGAGATGGTTTCTATGGAAAGTCAGGCCGACCGTGTGAACATCGAGTTCGATATCCCCTCGCGGGGCATCATCGGTTTGCGTACCAATGTGCTCACCGCCAGTCAGGGCGAGGCCATCATGGCACATCGTTTCAAGGAGTACCAGCCTTATAAGGGCGATATCTCGCGCCGCATGAACGGCAGCATGATAGCTCTTGAAACGGGTACTGCCTACGCATATTCCATAGACAAGTTGCAAGACCGTGGCAAGTTCTTCATCGAGCCAGGTGAAGAGGTATATGCGGGTGAGGTTGTCGGCGAGCATGTTCACGACAATGATCTCGTCATCAACGTGGCCAAGGCCAAGCAGTTGACAAATACACGTGCCAGCGGAAGCGACGACAAGGCACGTATTGTGCCGCGTACCGTGCTCTCGCTTGAAGAGGCTCTCGAATATATCAAGGCCGACGAGCTTGTCGAGGTGACACCGAAAAGCATGCGTATGCGCAAGGCGATACTCGACCATAACGAGCGGAAGAAAGCGAGCAAGGAGTAATGAGGCTCGGTGGCTGACAGTCCGACTCGGCCTATGATGCTCAAATGCAGGGCAGGCATATTCTCAAACAGATGTGAAGAATATGCCTGCCCTGCATTTGAACATATGCGATGACATGTCGTTATACTTATCACTACATGCCGTCAGGGATATGTGAGATTCTCGTCTTTTATGCCTTCGAGTACCTCGGTGAGATATTTTTTTGCTTCGTGGCGTGCCATCGGCAGGTCGTGGAGCAGCCAGTTGCCACAGTCGCGCGGCGCGGCGCCGGGTATTTCACCTTCAAACTCGGCCACGAAACGGAATGTCTGCCTCATAAGTTCCACAATGTCACGGCTCTCGTAGTCGCCGCGTATCAGCAGGTAGTTGCCAGTCAGGCATCCCATGGGTCCCCAATACACTATTCTTTCCTTCCACTCGTCGTTGTTGCGCAGGTATGTGGCGGCCAGGTGCTCTATGGTGTGCAGTGCTCCGGGGTGCAAAGCCGGCTCGCGGTTAGGCTCTTTCATGCGTATGTCAAACGTGGTCACGGTCTCTCCGCCCACCTCGTCCTTACGTGATACGTATATGCCGCGCAGCAGCCGGTCGTGGTCTATTGTAAAACTCGGTATCTTGTTCATTACTGTCGTTATGTTGATAGGTTGTTTTTATATCTATGTATGGGTCGCCGTTACGATACGGATAAATCGTTACCGGCATACCGGTAATCATGCATGCGGATATTTTTTCATATCCGTTCGATAAATGCTTTAGTCACCTCGAACGAACTGTCTGCCGCCGTTTCCCAGAAGTTGAAGTACTGTCGGGCCTTGTGGTCGCTCAGCGGGATGTCGCTTATTATTCTGAAACTGATGAACGGCACGTTTCGTTGGGCGCAAGCATGGGCTATGGCGGCCGACTCCATGTCTACGGCGGCGGCCTCGGGGAAGTGGCTTATGATGTCTCTCATCTTGTCGCGCGAGTTGACAAACCAGTCGCCCGTCACGGTGAGACCTGATGTTATCTTCGTGCCGCAGTCCAGGGAGAGTGCCGTTCGTAGCAGCCTCGGGTCGGCATCGAAACGTTCCTGCATTCCGGGTATCTGTCCGTATGCCTGCTCTTCACCGCAGTACACGTCGTGGTAGCATGTCTGCGCCGCCGCCACCACCTCGCCGATGCCGAGCGTTGTCGCGGCTCCGCCCGCCACGCCGGTTGAAACCACGGCGTCAGGCGAAAACCCGGTGAGCAGTTCCGTCGCTCCGATGGCGGCGTTCACCTTGCCTATTCCGCATTGGTGCAGCACCAGCTCGTTGCATCCTGTCGTTCCGACGGTATAGCGCCTTCCTCCTCTCTCGATGTCTTTCGGATTTTCGAGCAGCGCTTTTATCCGTCCGAACTCCTTGTCCATCGCTATTATTATTCCTATTCTCATATATTTGTAAATCGTTTGCGGCCACAAAGTTACTTAATAATTATGAATTAGTGATTATGTATTGTGGATTAAAATGCTTAACTTTGCGGGCGTAATTAGATAATAACATAAACATTTATACAGATGAACACATTCAAGAAATGCCTGCCCGATTTGCTGGCAGTGCTGTTATTCGCGGTCTTGGCGTTCGCCTATTTCTTTCCAGCCGATACCGAAGGCCGCATTCTATACCGTCATGACTCGTCGGCGGGCCGCGGTCTCGGCCAGGAACAGGTTGACTACCGCAAACGCACTGGTGAGATGACCAGATGGACAAACTCTGCTTTTTGCGGGATGCCTACCTACCAGATAGCTCCCTCCTATGATAGCTCGGATGTGATAAAGGCCGCCGAGAAAGCCTATCATCTGTGGTTGCCGGAGAATGTATGGTACGTCTTCGCCTATATGTTGGGCTTCTATATACTGTTGCGCGCTTTCGATTTCAGGCAGTCTCTTGCCGCGCTCGGCTCTATAATATGGGCTTTCAGCAGTTATTTCTTCATCATAATAGCCGCCGGACATATATGGAAGGTGATGGCTTTGGCATATCTTCCGCCGATGATTGCCGGCATAGTGCTGGCTTACAGGGGCAGATACCTGTGGGGATTGCTTGTCACATCGTTGTTCTGTGCCCTTGAGATAAACGCCAACCATGTGCAGATGACGTATTACTATCTGTTTATCATCATCTTCATGGTTATCGCATACGCCGTCGAGGCTGTACGGAGCAAAGAGTATAAGCACTTTGCCAAAGCCACGGCCGTGTGCGCCATGGGAGCGTTGATAGGTCTGAGTATCAATATTTCTAATCTTTATCACACGTGGGAGTATAGTAAGGAGTCGATGAGAGGCAAGAGCGAGCTGACAAAAGCCGATTCGGCCAACCAGACGGACAGCGGTCTTGAGCGCGACTATATCACCCAGTGGAGCTATGGGGTGGGCGAGACGTGGACACTGCTCGTACCCAACACCAAGGGCGGAGCGTCTGTTCCGATGGCGAGAAACAAGACTGCCATGAAGCATGCTGACCCGAACTACTCATACATCTACCAGCAGATAGGACAGTACTGGGGTGAGCAGCCTGGCACGAGCGGACCCGTATATGTGGGCGCCTTTGTGCTGATGCTGTTTGTTCTCGGCCTGTTTATCGTGAAAGGGCCGTTGAAGTGGGCGTTGCTTTCCGCCACGGTGCTGTCGGTACTTCTGTCGTGGGGACATAATTTCATGCCGTTTACCGACTTTTTCATAGATTATGTGCCTATGTACTCCAAGTTCCGCACGGTTGCTTCGATACTCGTGATAGCCGAGTTCACCATCCCGCTGCTCGCCATGCTTGCCCTTAAGCGCATTGTCGACGAGCCGGAACTGCTTACCGCGAAGATAAAATACCTGTATTTGAGCTTCGCCCTGACCGGAGGTGTGGCTCTGTTGTTCGCTCTGATGCCGTCGATGTTCTTCTCCGGCTATGTGTCTTCGTCCGAGTTGAGTGCCTTGAGCCAGTTCCCGCAGGAACAGTTGCAGCCGCTTTTGGCTAATCTCACTGAGATGCGTAAGGCCATGTTCACGGCAGACTGCTGGCGCTCGTTCGCCATAATCGTCGCGGGCACATTGCTGTTACTGCTCTACAAGGCGAAGAGATTGAAGTCGCAGTACATGATAGCCGGCATCGTCGTGTTGTGTCTGGCAGACATGTGGCAGGTGAACAAGCGCTACCTGAACGACGAGATGTTCGTGGAGCGCAGCGTGAGAGAGACTCCGGTGACGGCGAATGCCGCCGTGACACAGGTTATGAATGACAAATCGCTGTATTACAGAGTGCTTAATCTGGCGTCAAACACATTCAACGAAAACGAGACTTCATATCATTTGAAGAGTGTCGGCGGTTATCATCCGGCCAAGTTGCGCCGCTATCAGGAGATGGTGGAGCGTTACATCTCTCCCGAGATGCAGGCCCTCTTCGGGGCGGTGGCCGACGCGCAGGGCGACATGACTAAGGTAGACGGTGACAGTATTTTCCCGGTGCTCAGCATGGTGAATACAAAATATTTCATATTCCCGCTCCAATCGGGACAGGCCGCCCCCCTGTTGAATCCCTATGCGTTCGGCAACGGGTGGTTTGTGGACCGTGTCGAATATGTGGATGATGCCAATCGGGAGATAGCCGCCGTTGGAGATATCGACTTGCGCCGTGTGGCGGTGGCCGACACCAAGTTCAAGGAGGCGATAGGCGAGAGCGTGGCTCAGGACAGCACGGGCACGGTGACCCTCACGTCTTACGATGCCAACAGACTGACATACGATATATCGTCGTCGCGTGGCGGTGTGGTGGTATTCTCGGATATATACTATCCCGGTTGGACGGCTACGGTCGACGGAGTCGAAGTGCCCGTCGGGCGTGTCAATTACATACTGCGTGCCATCAACGTGAAGCCGGGAGCGCACAAGGTTGAGCTTTCTTTCTTCCCCAAGACGGTAGACACTACCGAGACCATAGCATACGCGGGATATGTATTGCTTGTCATCATAGTGGTTCTGCTGGTGCTCATGGAGTACAGAAAGCGTAGGAAGTGATTCCTTAGGATTGATGAACAATAAAAAATCAGGGTGCCCGACACATCGGGCACCCTGATTTTTTATTGTCTATTTTATGTCATTTATTACAGTCGTGCGTGATGTGATGCCGCACGTATGCCCTGTGTCCGTATGCGGCGATGACGGCGAAGCATATCAACGGCACCGCGAATGACAGGTTGGTTGCCGGCAGTCCGGCTATCGAGATGCCGGAATCTATTATCACGGCTTGCAGCGGGGGAAATACCGAGCCGCCCAGAATGGACATGATGAGGCCCGCTCCGCCGAACTTCACGTTGTCGCCGAGACCCCGCAGCGCTATGCCGTATATAGTGGGGAACATCAGCGACATGCAGGCACTCACACCGACGAGGCAGTATACGCCGTTGCGGTCGGTGAAAAGTATGGCTCCCAGCACGGAGGCCGCTCCCAGCACGGCCAGTATCGAGAGCAGCCGTCCCGGCTGTATGTATTTCAGAAACCATGTGCATATAAACCTGCTGAGCGTGAACATCACCATCGCCGCAATGTTGTATTTCTGCGACAGGATCTCGGCCGCATGCTCGCTCATGCCCTCTGCCATGAACACCCGCGTGCCGTATTGTATGATGAACGTCCAGCATGTAACCTGCGCTCCAACATAGAAGAACTGCGCTATCACGCCCTCACGGTAGTTCTTGATCTTGGCCAGTTCGCCGAGGGCGGTTTTCAGGCTCTTGTTCGAGCGTTCGTCACCGTTCTTCGGCATATTTGTGAACCTTATCAGCAGCAGCAAAATTATTATGATGGCGCCTATGTATATATAAGGTTGTATCAGAATGTCGAGGTCGTGGTCTTTGACAATGTCAAACTGTGTCTCCGAAAGTCCATGCCGCTCTGTCGAGTCCATCGGACTCATGCGTGCCTGCACGTACTGCATGGCTACGAACATGCCGGCGAGCGCTCCTATCGGGTTGAACGCCTGGGCGAGGTTGAGGCGCTGTGTGGCGGTCTCTTCGCTGCCCATGCAGTAAATATACGGGTTGCAACTGGTTTCGAGAAACGACAGTCCGCACGTCATTATGAAGTAGGCCAGCAGGAACGGGAAGTATACTCCTATGGCCTGTGCCGGCACGAAGAGCAGCGCTCCCGCCGCATAGAGCGACAGCCCGATGAGCACTCCGGCCTTGAAAGAGTATCTTTGGATGAACATCGCCGCCGGAAAGGCCATCACGAAATATCCTAAGTAGAACGCCACCTGGACCAGAGCGCCTTCCGTCACGCTCATACGGAATATCTTGGAGAATGCTTTTACCATGGGTGCTGTGATGTCATTGGCAAATCCCCAGAGGGCGAAGCACGATGTAATCATGACGAACGGGATGATAAGACTGACACCGTCTTTTATCAGTAAATCATTGTTTTTGGGTTTATTCATTTTCAGAGCAACTTTTTAATCGTGGCAAATTTACTAAGAAAATGTCAGAATTCATTACCGTAGATGATGTTTTTTATTTTACCACCGCCGTGACAATGCCTTTTTCAAACACCACGATGGCTCCCGAGGCATATAACCACTGTGTTCGCTGGCTGTTTTGGGTTATCCGTTCGGGCTTGCCCATGGCCAGTATGCACTCATTCTCGTTCATGCCCTTGATAACCTGTTTCTGGATGATGGCCTCCCAGTTGCCCATGGGCACGTCGTTGGCCATGATGCTTTCCACCATTCGCTGTGCGAAAATGTCGCAAAGCGTGGCGAACTCGTCAATGAACTCCTGTTGTCCCGGCTTCTTTTCGAGGTTTATCTTGTCGAAATTCACTGTCGTGAAGCCACCGAGAAAGCCTTTTGGCACACAGCGTATCTTGTCTATCAGGAACGTGAGGGTGCCTTTTTTAACCTGCAACGTGAGGTTAAATGTATAGCTGCGTCGAGCCTCTTCGCCGGCCGAGATCATAGGTCTTGCGTGCAGTTGCATTTTTAACGCGTCGTAAGTCTTGTTCTCGTTTATGTCGCCGGTCTGTTCGAGTGCCCACAGCACTGCGCTGCCGAAGGTCGACTTGTCGTTGTTTCCGCATGCCGCGCTTCCTTGGCATACATACTTTCCGTCTTTTTTCTCGAGTGTGTACTTGGTGTCCGCGTTTGCGGCTACGGGCAGCATTGTTATAAACAATAAAAGTATGGTGTGTATTTTACTCATATCTGATTATTATATCAAGGAAAAAGTCTGCTCCGACTTATCGACAAGCGGGAGCAGACGTGTTTTTAAAAGGAAAAAATTATAATATTGAATTAAATCACGTCAGACCACCGTTGTTGTATCGGAAAGTTGACGCTGTTTATTCTCTTAGAAGTTGAAACCTACTGTAGCGGCGAATGTGTTGAATTTGCCTTTTATGTCGTTGTCATCGTTGTCTATGAGGTTGTTGAAGTCGCTGCCATAGCTGACACCGAGATACAGTTTTCTGTATTCGAAGCCTACACCTACCTGCCATCCGAAACTGAAACGCTTAGCCTCAAGTCCGTCGTCTTCATAGTCATCAAACCAGTTAATGCTTTCATCATCCTCGTCATCCCATTTGGTTTCTCCCAATAAGTTTCCTCTGAAATATACGCCGGCGAAAGGTGCTATCTTGAATTCTGTGTTGGGCACTTCATACTTGTAAGTGAGGTTTACCGGAACGCTGAGTGCAAGGAAGTTGTGCTTCAAATCTGCCTCATAGCCGTCTTCTCCGATGGTCTCCGACTTGAAAGCGTATGTAAGTCCCAGTCCGGTCTCGATATAGAGGGGCATCGACGATGATACCGATATACCCTTTGTCCATGCCGCGGAAAATCCGTTCATGGCTCCGTCCATAATTTTTTTGTCTGTGCTCAGCGAGTTGTATGATACGCTCAGGCGGTTGTATCCGTTGCTTTCTTTTTTGTGGGTTACCGTGTTTGACGAGATTAACTGCGCCGATGCGCCCATGCTTACGATTGCGGCAAAAGCCATCATTAAAATCTTTTTCATGTTCTGTTGTTTTTGATATTAATAATTATATGTGTAAATCATTCTGTACATTATTTGTTTCTTGTCTCGTTGCTCACCGATGCTGTTTGGGTAGAGCCGGTCTGATAGCTGCGTATCCTTGCGCCTTCCTGCAAGGGACCTACCCATTTCTCGTCGGTGCTCTTGTCTCCGTAGTTGTGGAAGTCGGTGTATTTTGCCGGATATCCTTTCACGATTATGTCGAGTCCTTTCTGTTTCTTGTTGTTCACCACGTAGAATGTCGCGCCGAGAATGATGTCCGCTCCCGCTATTTGAGCCGCCTTGTACGCGGCGTTGGCCTTGGCGTCTTGCACCAGAGCTATGGAAATGTCGCTGAGGGGTACTCCCGGGTATATGTTGAACGGGCCATATTCCTGGCATTCGGTGTTTATCATTTTCAGTTCGGCTACCATCGGGCGCACAAAAAATTCCGACATAGCCTCTTGCACTCGTGTCTGGGCGTGTTCATAATCGGTCTGCGCCATTGTGTTCAGTGCGTATCCGCACATCATGGCAGCGATAACGAATATTTTTCTCATAGTCATAAGAGTTTTTTGAATTATTAATACATTTTTGATTGGTGTGTGCAAAAGTACGCATTGTTTTGCAAACAAAAAAAAAAAAACAGTTAACGAAATTTAAATTCAATGTCCGCTGCGTCTAAATCCTATGCCTGTTTTAACCTTATCGGCCGTTTGGCATGCTCTGTTGTTTTTGCTGTGTGGTTGTTTTGCACTACCTTTGCTTTGCTAATTCCATAAAGATTATGAAAAAGTTGCTATCACTTCCGCCCAACCTTGTGGGCAGTTTTCATGACATAACGGGGTTGTCCCGTGATGAGTATTTTTGTACAAATGACCCTGTGGGGCACAAACTCGGCAGTGGCGGAGGCACCACGTGGTTGCTCGAACAGTGTCATGAGGCAGAGAGTGAGGGTCGTGATTTCGCCGGCTGGCTTGCATCCGGGCGCCGCATACTGCTCCATGCCGGAGGCCAGAGCCGCCGGTTGCCGTCTTATGCTCCGTCGGGTAAGATACTTACACCCGTTCCCGTGTTCAGATGGGAGCGCGGACAGCGCCTTGCGCAGACGCTGCTCGACCTGCAACTTCCGCTGTATGAGCGTCTGATGCGCCTCGCGCCCGACAATATCCATACTATGATTGTAAGCGGCGACGTATATATACGCGCTGCCGAGCAACTGCCGCCCGTGCCCGATGCCGACGTGGTGTGCTACGGCCTGTGGCTCGATTCGTCCATCGCCACCGACCACGGAGTGTTCGTCAGCGACCGCAAGTCGCCATCTGTGCTGAAGCGGATGCTCCAAAAACCGGGCATATCCGAACTTAACGACCTTCTGCAAACAAGTTTTTACCTTACCGACATAGGCGTGTGGATGCTCAGCGACCGTGCCGTCAGCCTGCTCATGGAGCGCTCCGGCCGTGGTAAGGATATCACCGAATACGACCTGTATTCCGATTTCGGGCGTGCGCTCGGCACCGATCCGCAAATCGTGGACGACGAGCTGCGCTCGCTGAGCGTGGCCATTCTGCCCCTGCCGGGAGGCGAGTTTTACCACTATGGCACGAGCCGCGAGATGATTTCGTCTACTCTTGCCATACAGAATATAGTCAATGACCAGCGTGAGATAATGCACAACGGCCGCAAACCCCACCCGTCGATATTCATACAGAACTCACGTGTGGACATAAAGATAACGGAAGACAACCGTAACCTGTGGATCGAAAACAGCCATGTGGCTGCCGGATGGACGCTCAGCACGGACAATATCGTCACCGGAGTACCGGTCAACGACTGGCGGATAACTCTCAATCCGGGACAGTGCGTTGACATCGTGCCGGTGGGTGAGAGCGAGTGGGTGGTCCGTCCGTATATGATAGACGACAAGTTTGCCGGCGCCATGCAGCAGGTGCCCATGTTCCCCGTGTTCGACAATGCCGATGACATGGGCCGTGCGCTGCAGGCCATGCTGGGCGGCGAGACCGATACCGACGGTGCCACCCTGCTGAGTGCCGAGCAGATATCCACCGAGGCCAATCTCGTGCGCCTTGTGGAGCAGCGCCGCCGCTTCCGCCGCGACTGTTGGAGCGAGTTGGCCGACAACCACGAGCACAGCGTTTTCTATCAGCTCGACCTCGACGATGCCGCCCGCGACTTTGCCGCCGCCGGCATACCTCTGCCCGCCGAACTGCCCGTCACGCAGCCGTTGATGAAGAGAATAAACGACGCCATGTTCCGCTCGGAGGTCAATCGCCTTGCCGGCCGCGACCATGCGGCCGACGAGAGCCGTGCGTTCGGCCTGCTGCGCGAGGGACTCACCGAGACCGTGCTCGCCCGGAAGCAGAGTCCGCGCATGTCGGTATACAGCGACCAGATAGTGTGGGGGCGCAGCCCCGTGCGCATAGACATTGCCGGTGGATGGACAGACACGCCGCCGTTCTGCCTCACTGAGGGCGGCAACGTGATAAACCTCGCCATCGAACTGAACGGACAGCCGCCCTTGCAGACCTACGTGCGCCCATGCCGTGAGCCCCACATCGTGCTCCGCAGCATCGACCTCGGCGCTGTCGAGGTGATAGACACATACGGGCAACTGGCCGATTTCACCCATGTGGGCAGCCCGTTCTCCATTCCCAAGGCCGCGCTTGTGCTCGCCGGTTTCCAGCCCGGTTACAGCGTCGAGCCATACCCGTCGCTCCGTGCGCAGCTCGAGGATTTCGGTTGCGGAATAGAGCTGACCCTGCTGTCGGCCATTCCCGCCGGCAGCGGGCTCGGCACGAGCAGCATTCTCGCCGCCACGGTGCTCGGAGCGGTGAGCGACTTCTGCTCTCTGGCGTGGGACAAGGCCGAGATTGGCAAGCGGACGCTTGTGCTCGAGCAGTTGCTCACCACCGGTGGCGGCTGGCAAGACCAGTTCGGCGGAGTGCTGCACGGCGTGAAACTGTTGCAGACCGCCCGCGGGTTTGAGCAAGACCCGCTTGTGCGCTGGTTGCCTGACGATATATACACGCAGCCCGAATATGCCCGTTGCCACCTATTATATTATACCGGCATCACCCGCACGGCCAAGAACATACTCTCGGAGATAGTGCGGCGCATGTTCCTCAACCGTGGCGACCAGTTGCGGTTGCTGCGCGAGATGAAGGCGCACACCATGGACATGTACGAGGCCATACAGCGGCAAGACTTCCACCGGGCAGGCCTGCTCGTCGGAAAGACGTGGCAACAAAATCAGGCGCTTGACAGTGGCACCAACCCGGCTGCCGTGAGGGCCGTCACCGATCTGGTGGACGACCTATGTCTGGGCTACAAACTGCCCGGAGCCGGCGGCGGAGGCTATCTCTATATGGTGGCCAAAGATCCGGAGGCGGCAGCGCGCATCAAGCAGACGATAAACGAAAACCGAACCAACGCCAACGCACGTTTCGTGGAGATGTCGCTCAGCAGGAAGGGATTGCAGGTGAGCAGGAGCTGAAAGCTCCCTGTCATGCCGGGTATCGGCCTGCATCCGCTTTTCCGGCAGGCATGCTTATACGACTCGGAATAATTATTACA